>Ga0074198_1000086_pt1 | contig 138707 bp, 122 predicted proteins | sample EPASupsiteSAE323_FD_64527 | JGI IMG/M metagenome (GOLD analysis project Ga0074198, IMG submission 64527) | Bioremediated contaminated groundwater from EPA Superfund site, New Mexico - Sample SAE3-23 | ecosystem: Environmental > Aquatic > Deep subsurface > Groundwater > Contaminated ... | reverse complement strand
TCGATGTTCGGTCTTACCCGGGCACTGGGGCGGCCAGGGGGAGGTTGTTTGGGCGTGGTCCCAGTTCAGGGAATAAAACCCGCCCCCGTGCCTGCCTCGGTCCCCTGACTTATTTCTGCTTGATCATGCCCATTGATTGGTAGGTGGCTTCGTCCATTTCACCGGTGGGGGGAAGGTCATGCCAAATCTGATAGTATTTCACGGCCAGTTCAGTCATATTGCCATATCTACCGTCAGCCCGGTCCATCACTATCCCCAGTTCCTTGAGCCGGCTCTGGACATAGACCACCCGCTGACCGCCGGACCCCTTCTTTAATTTGACCGGAGTCAAGTCTTCGGGGAACATTCGTCCATTCTCCACTATTTTAACCGTACATCCCCAGGGTACCAGGGGATATAATTCCTCCACCTGCCGGTTGAACATACGGATACAGCCGTGTGAGGCATAGCTACCGATGGAATAAGGCTTATCCGTACCATGGATGCCGAATATCCCCCAGGGTACATTCAGCCCCATCCAGCGAGTTCCAAAACCATTGCCCCAGTTCAGGGACTTCTGGGCTACCTTCCATTCCCCCAGTGGTGTCGGCGTGGAACTCTTGCCTACCGCCACCGTATATTCTTTTACTGGCTTATCTTCTTCATATAAGGTCAATTTACGGGTGGCTACATCGATAACTATCAGCATCCTTTTGGGCGGTTTCTGGTCATCCTCGGTCAGGCAGCTTACACTCTCATCGGGGGGCATCAATGCCAGCCACACGCTGCGCGATACTATTCCATTGTCCGGCAGGCCATGAGCCAGTTGGAACAAGCGGATAGTCTGGATGGTAGTGCTGTCGTAATGTCCATCCGGCTGGATATCATACCCCAACTCCCGTAGCCTAGCCTGCACCATCCAAACTGCGTCTCCCTCCAGGCAGGGATCACTCGGGTATAGTGCCGGGAAATCGGTCCGATCTATACGGGGCGCCGCCTTGACCTCAGGTTTGGCAACAGGTTTTTTACCTGCCCCAGCAGCGTCACCAGCCACAGCAGTGATCAGTATTCCACATATTACCAAGCACAACAGCCGGGAAGCAAGGGAGCGTTCTTTTTGTTTCGCCCCCACCATATTTATAAACAGCCGCAGCATAGCCAACCTCCCCTTATATACTTATTGCATTTTATCCGCAATACCAATTAAACATTACTAGAAAAGTAATATGAGGAGGATTTAGTCCTTATGATAATAATAGCGGTGTGCGTAATGCTCTATTTGCTAGTGATAGTCTTAATGATAAAATAGAATAACAAATATTTAATGCTGAAAGGGGTGGACAACTTGGAGTTGGATCAATGTTTAAACTTTGTTCTTACTAAAGCCCAGCAATCCATTCACCACTTTTTCAAAGCCCAATTGGCTCCTTTCGGTGTTACCCCAGGACAATATGCAGTCATGAAGTGCCTGTGGGATGAAGATGGTAAGACGGCCAAACAAATCGCCGAGCTGCTTTTCCTGGACGGATCTACCATAACCGGAGTACTCGACCGTATCGAGCAAAAAGGTCTTATTGAAAAACAGGTCGACCCCCGCGACCGCCGTGCTATCAGAGTAATGTTGACAGATGCTGGCCGCAGTCTGGAAGAACCACTTACCCAGGTCATAATCGAAGCCAATCAAAAGGCTCTGGTAAATTTCAATGATATTGAAGGCGAATCACTCAAAAGCCTCCTGCACAAACTAAATCCCGGATCATAAACCTTGGCGTCACGCCAAAGCAATTTTAATCAAACAACTTGTTTTCAAGCACGTATTCCAAACTCAGTATTATTCCGGTGTATCTTTACATACAGCAAATTAGTTTGTATGCAAATTAATGGTTGACAAAGTATTTTTGCTTATTTTAGAATTCAAAGAAAAAGAGTATAAAAGGGGTGTGTGATAAATGGATTTTAAGCTAACAGAAGAACAAGAATTGATCAAACAGAACATGAAAGAGTTCGCACAAAAGTATGTAGATCCCATCGCAGCCGAAATCGACGAGTCAGGCCGCTTTCCCGCCGAGGTGGTGGCAAAATTAGGTGAAATGGGCTATATGGGCATGCCTTATCCCGTGCAATATGGGGGGGCCGGTACGGATTATCTCACCTACGCCCTGACGGTGGAGGAACTCTCCAAATCCTGCGCTGCCACTGGTTTCACCATGTCCGTGCACACCAGCCTGTCCCTGGGCCCTATCAATAATTTCGGCAATGAAGAACAGAAGAAAAAATTCCTCACCCCTTTATGCCAGGGCAAGCATCTGGGCGCCTTTGCCCTGACTGAGCCGGGAGCTGGTACTGATGTCAGCGCGGCCACTACCACGGCGGTTCTGGACGGTGATGAATATGTCTTAAACGGGACCAAGACCTTTACATCCAATGGCCCGGTCGCCGATACTTTCGTGACCTTTGCCTGGACCGATAAATCAGCCGGTTCCAAGGGCATGAGCGCTTTTATCGTGCCCAAGGACGCCCCGGGACTGCGGGTGGGTGAACACTTCATGAAAATGGGCATCTGCGCCTCCCAGACCTCCGAGATCATCTTCAAGGATTGCCGCATCCCCAAGTCCAACCTGCTGGGCGGTGAAGGTTCGGGCCTGAAGATAGCTATGAACTGTTTCGACCATGGACGCATCGGCATCGCCGCCCAGGCCGTAGGTATCGCCCAGGCTGCCATGGAAGAATCGATCGCCTATTCCAAGGAACGCATCCAGTTCGGCAAACCGATATCCAAGAACCAGGCCGTCCAGTGGTGGATAGCTGACATGGCTACTGATATCTCCTGTGCTCGCTTCCTGTATATGCATGCTGCCTGGTTGAAAGACCAGGGAATGCCTTTCACCAAAGAGGCTTCCATGGCTAAGGTATTCTCTGCCGAAATGTGCATGAAGCATACCATCAAGGCCGTGCAGATCCACGGCGGCTATGGATATATCAAGGGCCAGAAGGTAGAACGCCTGATGCGCGACGCCAAGATTACCGAGATCTATGAAGGAACTTCCGAGGCCCAGCGCATGGTCATCGCCAACACCATGTTGCGGTAAGGGGTTACGGAATAGACGCAGATTAACGCAGATTTATATGATTTACGCAGATTATTTAATTAAGCAAGACAACAATGAGAGTCAAGGGGAGAGAGTCAAGGGGACGGTTCTTTTGACTCACAAATCTGACTTGGTGGTGAGTCAAAAGAACCGTCCCCTTGACTCTGCTAATTTAAACTGCGTTAATCATAAATAATCTGCGTGCGGCGCAGCCACCTGCGTCCATTTTCCTGGAGTGTAAATGGAGGTACCAATATGCCTGATATATTGAGCTGCTATAAATGGGTGGTAGACGAAGCCTATATCAGGTCCGGGTCCGGCGGGGCTTTGGATCTGAGTATGGCTGATTACAAGATCTCTGACTATGATAAGAATGCCATAGAAGAGGCTATGCTGCTAAGCGAGAAATACCATGGCAGTACGGCGGTAATAACTGTTGGTCTGCCGGATGACACCAAGGGGGTCAAAGATGCCCTGTCGCGGGGCCCGGAAAAGGCCTATTTTATTAATGATTCTTCTTTTGCCGATCTGGACCCCGAACAAACGGCCACACTTTTGGCCGCCGCCATCTCTACATCAATATCCTGCGATATTATTATCTGCGGCGAGGGATCGAGCGACCTCTATGCCCAGCAGGTAGGTCCCCGTTTGGCTGAAAAACTGGGGATCCCCTGCCTGTGTTACGTGCAAAAAGTTGAACTGGACGGCAGCCGATTGGTGGCTGAGCGCAAGACGGACGAGGGAATTGAAGTGGTCGCCGTGGAACTGCCGGTTTTGTTAACAGTGGTGCCGGATATAAATACTCCGCGCCTGCCCGGTTTGCGGGATACTCTGGCGGCTGGCAAAAAGCCGGTAGTTGAATTTACGGCTGATGACCTGCCCCCGCTCAATGGAGCCATTCTGAAAACGACAGCCAGCAAGGCATCCAGTATTTCGCGGGGCGGTCGCATTTTCGGAGCCGATGCCGGCGGCATCGGAGACCTGATCCAGGAATTGAAGAATTCCGGGGTCATTGCTTAGGAGGTAAATATATGGCTGGAGTCTGGATACTGGCAGAAGGCCTGGAATCAGGCCGCGAGCTGATAAATATCGGCCAAAACCTGGCCAAGGACATAAAATCAACCCTAACGGTGCTTACCTGGCAGAATGATTTGAGCCAGGAATTAATAGCCTATGGGGCGGATGAGGTTTTATTGCTTCCGGAATTGCCGGATGGTCAACCACTGCAGGCCTATATCCCGGTTATAGTTGAAAGAACTCGCCTGGACCAGCCGGAAATCTTTCTTTTCACAGCCACCTTGCTGGGCAAGGAAATAGCCTCTCGCATCGCGGGCCAGCTTGGTGCTGGTCTGGGCAGCGAATGCAACGGGCTGCGCTGGATCGAAGAAGAATCTGCCCTGGAGATGGACCGGCTGTTTTACGGCGGAGCCGCGCTTCAAACCGTACGCTGCAGCAAAGCTCCCCGCATGGCTACCATATCCCCACGTTCTTTCACTCCCGCTGCACGCCAGGAAGAAAGAACCGGTAATGTGATAGAACTCCCTTCCCCGCCGGCTTCCCCGGTCAGGGTGATAGAACGCAAAGCCCGTACCCAAACCGCTGGAGACATAACGGTTGCCCGTGTTGTAGTCTGCGTGGGCCGAGGCTTCGAAAAGGAAGCCGACCTGGACCTGGCCCGACAACTGGCCAAAACTTTGGGCGGGGAAATTGCCTGCACCCGACCTATCTCCCAAGAGATGCGCTGGCTGCCTGAAGACGTTTGCATCGGATTGTCAGCCAAGAAGGTAAAACCCGATCTCTATATCGGGCTGGGCATATCCGGGCAAATCCAACATCTTACGGGAATCCGCGATGCCCGTGTAATCGTGGCGGTTAACCAGGATGCCAATGCACCTATTTTTGCCGCTGCGGACTATGGTGTTACTGCTAGCCTGTATGATGTGGTGCCTCGTCTCCTCGAAGCTTTGAAATAATAATTCCATTGTGGGCCAATAACCTTAAATTGTATGCAGGTTATTGGCCCATAATTTCTTTCACCCTCTATTGGTTCATCCTACATAATCACTCCAAAAATCTATTTCCATAAGCAGGTATTAGTCATGTAATGTCGAATAGAATCTGGTGAAGATGAGTTTTGTAATCATGCCGATATTAAATAAATGATGCCAATGATCCGCAAATAAATCTCATTACTTAACTAATCAATGAATGCTGGGGGTTCTTGTCCCCTCAACCAACGTTGCCACATGGTTTCAAATCAGTTTCTACTTCTTTATTATGGTTCCCGGAAAAAACATTCCCTGATAATATAATGCAGGTTCTCAGAATCAACCTCTTTAAGAATCTTTTGTCTTTCAAACTTATACAAGGGAGGGAATTATCGGTGATTACTTTAGAAACTATTGAAAGCTTCAAAAACATGGCACCATTATTGGTCAACCTGGTCCCGGGAGGTGTCATGTACGCTACTTCAGATCTGGAAGGGGTAACCTGGAAGTTAGCCTCCGCTACATATGATATTCCCAGCATAAATGTGGGAACCAAGGTCCGAGTCGGCGGAGCACTGCATCAAGCCATGACGACTCGCAAAGTCTGCACTGAAAAGGTGCCCCGTAACGTATACGGAACCAGAATACTAATGACTGGCATCCCCATACTAGATGGAGACTCGGTGGTGGGTTCATTTGCAGTCTTTCAACCTCGTCTGCATCCTGTGGCCAATTCCTTCAATGCCTTTGCCCCAATAGTAGGAGACATGTTTGCGGAGGGCTCCATTCTTTACATAACTGACCTGGAGAAATTCGCTTATGTATATAACTCCAAGAAGTTTTCCCTGCCCAATGCCGTAGCTCAGGGAATACCGTTTAAAGAGGATTCTGCGGCGAAAAAGGCTATAACTACAGCACAGCCCGTTTCGCGTGACATCCCGGCCAATGTGTATGGGGTGCCAGTAATGGCTATGGTTTATCCGTTGTTTGACGAGGACGACACTTCGCTGGTAGTTGGGTCGTTTGGCATAGTTGTGCCTCGGACGACTGCAGTTAAATTGCGCGATATGTCCGGCAACCTTAAGGAGGGCCTGACGGAAATATCGTCGGCTATTGAGGAATTAGCGGCCTCAGCCTCGCAAATCAGTGACACGGAAAGACAACTCAACCTCAATGTTTCCGAGATTGGCAAGCTATCCGAGGACATCAATGAAATCCTGGCATTTATTAAGCAGATTGCGGACGAAACCAAAATGTTAGGCCTAAATGCCGCCATCGAAGCGGCCAGGGCCGGGGAAGCCGGCCGGGGCTTTGGCGTAGTTGCCGAAGAGATCCGTAAGCTGTCTGATGAATCCAAAGAGACAGTGGTTCGAATCCGCTCTCTTACCGATAATATCAAGTATAAGATTGTGGAGACTACTCATGGCAGTGAATCTACCCTGCGGGCCGCCGAAGAACAGGCGGCGGCTTCGGAGGAAATAACCGCGAGCATCCAGGAAATAACCAGCCTGGCCGACCAGCTGGATTATATCGCCAGAGAAATGTAGCGCTAAGTAAAAAACGGCGGCGGCTTTTATTCCGCTGCCGTTTTTATTACTGCTTCCCTTGAAGATGCTACATCAGCATTTCCCTCAATCGCTCCGGTTCATTGAGCGGTGATTGGCAGGAGAATCCCGAACAAACATAAGCGGTCGCTTTGCCATCGATCGACTTCATCTCCTGAATAAATGGCACCATGCCTTCGATTTCTCCGTTAGCTTTGTCCATATCCTTCAAAACCATTAGACTGGCGGGCATATAACACTGATTGACCAGCTTTAACAGCGCTTGGGTGTCAGCATTCGCAGCATCCCCTACGATCACGATCTCGTGACCAGGCTGCTGATAAAAAAGCAGTGCACTAAGCAAGAAGGAATGGCCTCCGGGCATCTGCCTGATACTGTCGGCGAAACAATTGAATATAGTTCTGGCCTTTTCCTCCCAGCCATGGTCTCCGGTTAAACGGGCCAAGCGCAGCAAATTCAATGCCGCAACCGAGTTGGCTGAAGGGATTGCCCCATCATAAATATCTTTAGGACGGGCCAGCAGCTCTTCTCCATCTTTTCCGTAGATGAAAAATCCACCCTTATCCTCATCCCAGAAATAATTAATCAAGTCACGATTCAAAGCCAAAGCCATTTCCAAATAGCGTGAATCTATTCCGGCCTGGTAAAGCTCGATCATAGCCCAGATCAAGCAGGCATAGTCCAGGGCATAGGCCGGGTACATAGCCTCCCCTTCCCGGTAGCGCGCCAGCAGTCTGCCGTCATCGCGGCGCATATGATTCAATATAAAACCAGCTGCCCGTTCAGCCGCCTGCAGATAACCAGGTTCCTCCAGCACCCGCGAGCCAAAAGCCAGCGCAGCTATCATCATTCCGTTCCAGGAAGTCAGGATCTTGTCATCCTTGTGAGGATGAACCCGCTTCTCTCGCTCAGCAAACAGCCTCTGCCTCCAGGATTCCAGTCGTTCCCTCTCATCTTCACCAGGCAGGAAATTGAGCAAGTTGGCTATGTTGCGCCCCTCGAAGTTACCCGAATCGCTAACGTCAAACACCCGGCAAAAATCCGCACCATCATTTTCACCGAGTATACCCTTTACCTCCTGCGGGGTCCACAGATAGAACAAGCCCTCCTCCCCTTCCGAATCAGCATCCTCCGCCGAGTAGAACCCCCCATCTGGCGAGGTCATATCCCGCAGTACATAGCTGAATATCTCCCGGGCCACCCGAGCGTATATCTCCTTACGGGTAAGCTGAAAAGCTTCCAGATAAGCTATAGCCAACAGCGCATTATCATACAGCATCTTCTCGAAATGGGGCACCAGCCAACGGCGGTCCGTGGAATAACGCGCAAAGCCAAAGCCGATATGGTCATAGATCCCGCCCCGATATATACCGGCCAATGTTTTCTCGGCCATTTCCAGTGCCTCAGACTTTTTGCTGTAAAGATAGTAGCGCAGCAGAAAATATAGATTATGGGGAGTGGGGAACTTGGGTTGGGAGCCAAAACCCCCGTAATGGCGGTCAAAAGCCTTTTGGAAATAGGCAAAAGCCTCATCCAATACCCCAGGCTCCAAATCCCCTCCCGATCCGGAATCCTCCCGATTCAGCCACTGGCTGATCTTATCACTGGATTCCAGTACTGACTGGCGTTCCTCCCGCCAGAGCCTGGCTATCTGCGGCAACAGCTGCATCAGGCCTTTCATGCCATGGCCGGGATTCTTAGGTATATAGGTAGCCGCAAAGAAAGGTTTTTTCTCCGGGGTCATGATTATGGTCAGCGGCCAGCCCCCGGACCCGGTCAGGCCCTGGCAGACCTCCATATAAATATGGTCAATATCCGGGCGTTCCTCCCGGTCTACCTTGATAGCTACAAAATCACGGTTAAGGAGTTTGGCAACCTCTTCATCCTCGAAGGATTCCCGTTCCATAACATGGCACCAATGGCAAGTAGAATAGCCGATACTGAGGAAGATCGGTTTGTCTTCAGCCTGGGCTTTGGAAAAAGCCTCTTCACCCCACGGATACCAGTCCACCGGATTATGGGCGTGTTGTTGCAGGTAGGGGGATTTTTCGTTTATCAGGGGATTCGTGAATTTATGTTCAGACATGCAAATCAACTCCCGTTAGATTTCATTCTAGCTTAGTTTGGGAGTTTGGATAGGGATTATACCAACCAGTGTGTCAACGGTTCCCGTAAAGGACGGAACCGTCCCCGAGACTCTCCTGACACTTCTCCAAGGTTATGTTCGCAAAACCTAATTGTTTTGGTCCTTAACTTCTTTGATCATTAGGTTTACTAAATCTTCAAAAACCTGTACGCTTTTAGAAGCAAAATTTAACGCATTTATCGTACCCAAACGCTGACCATTAACATATATCAAACCAAAAAATCTTGGCTTTATTCTAAATGAATTAACTTTGTTTAATTGTATTTTGCCCGTGACATATTTCCGGAATAATGCAGGCATAAGTTTATAATATATATATTTATTTGTTATCATGATTCCCGATGGTTCCGGCATTAAATCATCAACAAATAAGACAGGTATTTCTTCTATAGGGTTATAATCAGCATATACTTTTCTGGCCTGATCAATTTTCTCTTGGTCTATAAATGGATTGGTTTTAAAATCATAAAAACCCCAAAGCCGGCCTCCTTGATTATTGTTAGAAAAATAGTCATCGATTATTGTGAAAACAGCAGCATTGTCTAAATGCTTCCACTCTTCATTCGGGAAATACTCTAATCTTGGTGCCTCATTTATAATTTCATTTCTATCGCAATTAGCAATGATAGCTTTTATGGCCTTTTCGACAAAAATATTCTCAATAATAGAACCGATTACTATATTCCCTATTACCTTATTATTCAACTCTATGTGGTTGTAAACCCATCTGATTTTAATCTTAAAAGATTCAGTTTTGTTTAATGCAATACAGTCTAGTGCTGTCATAATGGAAGGAAATGAAAACAGTCTGTAATATATACGTTTATCACTAACAAAGATCCATCGTAAATCGTTTACTCCAGAAAGTCTCATAGATAGTAATAATGGTGTTTCATCTAAAAAATCAACTTCTGGAAAGTCAATTTTAACTAGATCAAGAGACTGCTTGTCAATATTCGGATACAGCTGTGTTCGCGTTAAATTTGGTTTATTGTTATTCAATTGGTTTATCGCCAGTAACATTTTTTCGCTAATCATGTTTTCCTCCAAAATTGCATTTATTGACCAGTCATTCGATAAATAGTTATGAGGAGGAAAGCGGGGTTCACTTCACACCGACCTCGCTTGACTTCATTGTGGTTGAAGTCCCCTTGCTTCCCTGTCTCAGGAATGGCACGCTATTAAAATGAATGATAAAGCATAGCTAGTCCCAATATAATTCCAAAAGGAGTAGTTACTACTATAAATTTTTCCCAAAAAGCCTCCGAGCCCAGACCAAAATATATTTCTTTATAAAACCGAGCAATTTTTTTCCTCCGAACAAAATGATAGCTTACTACTATCAAAACCAAAATACTATAAAAGGGGTCCCACATTTTATCCATATTTATTCCCTCCAAAAATATATGTTACCCAGTTTAGTGGTAGTATAAGTTCTGTATAATCCTCCTCCAACGCCAAAGCCTATTGCGTTACCACTAGGGGAAAGCGGGAAAGCGGGGACGGTTCTCTTGTCATGCTGAGGAAGTTCGGCTTGTCTTCCGACTGGGCTTTGTTAAACGCATCTTCATTGCAGGGATACCAGTCGACCGGCTTATGATCATGCTGCAGCAGGACTCCTTAACCCAACATGGATGAAAGATACACAAATATTTATGAGGTATATTTCTTTATACTCTGAAATAATCCTGCATACATGCCTTGACATTGATCGGCATCTCGACAAGTTTTATCCCTTCCGGCCCCTGCCACCCCGGTTATTTCTCGCTTATGATTAATGACTTGTTGTAAAATAATATTTAAGATCAGCCCATCCTTATAATGCGGCTCTGGCGTAGCTCGGGTCAAAGTGCATTTTATAAAGGTCAAATAGAGAAATACGAAGGGGGTTTTTAGTATGGAAACAGGGAGCAGAAGTCCGTTTGAAACGATTGCCAGTCTGGCTCAAACCCAGGTTATGTCGCTCGGTTCGGAATTGGAACGCCAGGCGATAGCGTTGCGGGATCAAGCGGCCATCATTTTTGAGGATCGGACCGTTACCTTTGGCGAGCTCAATGCCCTGGCTAACCGCTATGCCAATCACTTCAAATCGCTGGGACTTAAAAAGGGCGAGGTAGTGGCGCTTTTGATGGAAAACCGGCCGGAGTTCCTGATTGCCGCTTCCGGGCTCAGCAAATTGGGCGTGATCGTTTCCCTGATCAACAACGGGGTACGCCGCGAGGTGCTGGCCCACGCGCTCAATATCTGCGATGCCAAGATGCTGATCGTGGGGCATGAACTGATGGAACCCTTTTTGGAGATTCGAGAGCAGGTGCACCTCAAGGAACCCGGTCTGATTTTTGCTGAAAATGAGGACCGGAATATTCCTGTACCGGAGGGTATCATTGACCTGAAGCCTTTGCTGGCGGCGGCCTCGGAGCAGAACCCGCCTGAAACTACAGCCGTCACCAGCGATGACGTGATTGTTTATATTTATACTTCAGGCACGACCGGGTTCCCCAAAGCCTGTGCCGTTACGCAAAAACGCTGGCTAATCCTGGGCAATCTGTCGGAGATCGTTTGCCGGATGACACCACAATCAATTCAGTACATGGTACTGCCGTTGTATCATAACAGCGGGTTTGATATCGGTTATTCCGCCACAGTCATCTCTGGTGCGACTATGATTTTGCGGCGCAAGTTTTCCGCGCGCAGCTTCTGGAGCGAAGTACGCAAGCATCAGGTAGACGTCTTTATTTACGTAGGGGAGCTGTGCCGTTATATCTATAACCAGCCGGCTCAGCCGGACGACGCTGACAATCCGCTCAAAACAGTAATCGGCAACGGGATGCGCGGCGATCTGATGGTGCCGTTCCGCGAGCGTTTCGGGATCGAGACCTTGATAGAGATCTACGGTGCCACCGAAGGTGTCGGTTCTTTCCTCAATTTGGCCGGGATACCCGGTATGTGCGGTAATCTAAGTATGCTGGGTAGGCGGCAGGGAGAAATTATTAAGTTCGATCTGGATACCGACGAGATAATAAAGGACGAAAATGGGTATGCGGTTAAGTGCAGTACCGGAGAAACCGGGCTTTTGGTTTGTGAAGTCAATGACCTGAACGTATTCGCCGGATACGTCAATAATCCCCAGGCCACCGATGAAAAGTTGATGCATAACGTCTTGCGCGAAGGCGATTGTTATTTCAACAGCGGCGACCTGGTCTGCCTGGCGGATGAAGATTACTTCTCTTTTGTGGACCGTATGGGAGATACCTTCCGCTGGAAAAGCGAGAACGTTTCCACCACCCAGGTATCAAACCTGGTCAACCAGTTCGGGCAGATGGAGGATGTCAATATATACGGCGTCCAGGTGCCGGGTATGGAAGGGCGCTGCGGCATGGCCGCCATCAAGCTGCTGGACGGTGAGACCCTTGATTGGGCTAAGTTGGGGGCGTTTGTATGTGAAAAGCTGCCTTCCTACGCTAGACCTTATTTTGTCCGTTTGCGCGATACCATTGATGCGACCAATAGCTTCAAGCAGATGAAAACCCAACTTCAGAAGGAAGGCTTCGACCCGACTACAATCAAAGATCCTCTGTATTTCCTGGACCCGGATCAGAATGTCTATGTGGACTTAACCCCGGAACGCTACGCCAGGATAATCGATCATACTATAAAGTTCTAAAATACTTGATCGGAGGAAAGCGGGGACGGTTCTTGACTTGCGCGCTACACACGCAAGTCAAGAACCGTCCCCGCTTTCCTCCAACCCTGCTTTCTCCTAACGATTCGAAAGGGTAATACTGTTCTAGCTAATTCAGAGTAATCGATATCCTACTCCTGATTCGGTTAAAATATGTTTAGGCCTTGACGGGTCTATTTCAATTTTCTTTCGCAGTTGACCAATGTACACTCTCAAGTAGTGGGTATCATTTTCATAGGCCTTTCCCCAGATGGTAGTCAACAACTGCCGATGAGTCAAAACCTTACCGGCATGTATAGCCAGATTTTTCAATATATCATATTCAGTAGGTGTAAGCTTTACTTCATTGTCATTTACCTTTACTCTCCGATGAATAATATCAATTTCCAAATCATTAAGGATTAAAATCGGGTTTTCTTCATTTGCATGGTAAGAATGGCGCAGGGCTGTGCGAACTCTAGCCAGCAATTCTCCCATGCTGAATGGTTTGCTCACATAGTCGTCAGCACCGGTATCCAGAGCTGTGATTTTATCTTGTTCTTGTTCCTTTACAGATAGGATAATGACCGGGATCTCGGACCACTCCCTAAGCTGACGCAACACTTCCAGACCGTCAATATCAGGAAGTCCTAAATCTAATATAACGAGGTCTGGCCGGTAAATAGCTGTTTCCCTAAGACCATCCTGACCACATGCAACTTCTTTTACTTCATAGCCATAAGCAGTAAGCGCTACCCGTAACAGCTTTCGAATTTGGGATTCATCATCGATCACAAGTATTCTGGCACCATCATTCTTTCCCATCTGGTAATCCTCCACATATGGGGACCTTTTCAAAAGCCGGCAACACAAAGGTTATCAGTACGCCCCAATCAGACTTGTCTTCGGCCCATATTCTTCCTCCATGCAGTTCAATGATTTCCTTGCAAATCGCCAGCCCCAGACCGGTACCGCTTACCAGTCTGGGAGAACTCAGGCGATAGAATTTATCAAAGATTTTGCCCAAATCACTAACTGGAATGGTTGGTCCTTCATTAGCGATCGTCACCAATACTTCGGTACCTGAAAGCCGCGCATTGATTGAGACTGCGTTGCTGCTTTCGGAATACTTTAATGCATTGTCTAATAAATTAATTAGTACTTGTTCTATTAAAACAAAATCAACATCTATCATCGGCAGGTCGGTATCAATTGTCATGGAAAAGGAGCGTTGACTCAATTGCGCGTCCATGCGACTTACAGCCACACCAATAATATCTTGGATATCGATCCACTCTTTGTTCAATTTTAATACACCCGCCTCTAACCTGGCCATATCCAGCAGATTATTCACAAAACGGTTCATCCGATCCGATCCTTGGTAAATCGTTTGCAATAAATCATCTCGGGCTGTGGGTGTATAGATACAATCCTCCTGCATCAAGCTGGTTACAGCTCCAATTATTGAAGCGAGAGGTGTTCGCAGATCGTGAGATATAGAATTGAACAGAGCAGTTCTTAACCGCTCTGATTCAGCCAGATTGGAAGCTCTGCGAGCCTCTCCGGCCAATTTCAGGCGATTGATTGCCATTGCCGCCAGACCCACAAAAGCTTCAAGTAACCGCATGCGTTCCTGATCCAGAGTATTAACGTCCTGCTGAAAACGAACTCCCATAACTCCCTGGATGCCTTGTTCGGTAATCATGGGAAGATAGAGAGCATCCGCTCCTTCCAGCGTCCCGGTAGCTTTACCCGCCTTTTGTCCCCGTTCTAGTACCCAGGAAGCAACCGCAAGCTCACTTGGGTTAAGATAATCATTATTTCCGCTGCTTGCTTGCAGTGATATATTGCCATTTTCGTCAGGCAGCAAAAGTGAAATATCCGCCTCTATCGCTTCCGCTACCTTTTTTGCTATTCCCTGTAATACGACAGCTAAGGTATCGACAGCGGCAATATCTCTGCTTAATCCATAGAGAGCAGAGACCCGGTTTTCACGTAAACGGGAATTAACGATCTGCCTTTTTAATCTAGCAGATAGTTTTGCGGTTAATAATGCCACAAAGACATAGATCGCAAAACTAAAAACGTATTTGATGTCTCCTACCGTAAAACTGAAAACGGGAGGAACAAATAGAAAATCGAACGCGATAATAGCAATAACCGATGAAAATAGGGCGGGTTTTGTGCCCCAGCGGTTTGCACTAATCACTACAGGCAATAAATAGAGCAAGGATACATTGACTAGACCCAAGTAGCGTTTGGTGTTGAGGAATATAATTGTTAATATGATCATCATAATAACTGATAGTAAATACGGGGATATAACAGTCAGGAAAGGTTTATGTATTTCATTACCTGTTGCTCCTTTGTGACCTTTATGTTCGATTATTGGTTGTTCAATATTTTTAACCTCGCTGGGGATAACATGTACACTCAAACCCTTACTATATCTAATAACTCTGTCCACCACCGAGCCATTAATGATTTCCCACATCCGGGTATGTTCGGGCTTGCCCATAATTATCTGGGAAACATTGCGTTTGCGGGCCAAATCGATAATCTCTTCGGCGATATCGTCACCGGTCAAATTTACAATTTGAGCCCCAAGGTCTTCAGCCAGGCGGATATTTTTGGCTAATGAATCCTTTTCGGCTTCCGTTACTGGAAAACGCCGGGGTGTTTCCACGTATACCGCAAGTAATTCCGCTTGCAGCCCATTAGCTATTCGTTTGGCGACCCGAAGTAATTGAGCGGAAAACGGACTCGCGCTGATGCAAACCATTAGTTTTTCGCCGGCTGGCCACGGACCCACAATCCCGTGCATTTGCATATAGGATTCTAACTGGTGATCCACCCTTTGGGCTGCATATCGCATGGCAAGCTCTCGCAGCGCGTTGATATTGCCGGGGCGGAAGAATTTCTTGAGAGCGTCATTAGCTTGATCCGGGACATATATCTTTCCTTCTTTAAATCGCTGAATCAATTCTTCTGGTGGAATATCAACCAATTGGATCTGGAAGGCCGTCTCGAGGATTCTATCCGGCACGGTTTCTTTTACAATAACCCCAGTTATCTGAGCAACAATATCATTCATAGTTTCAAGATGCTGAATGTTTAGAGTAGTATAAACATTGATCCCCGCTGACAACAATTCCTCAACGTCCTGATAGCGTTTGTTGTGGCGTGCTCCAGGAATATTTGTATGGGCTAATTCGTCTACCAGGGCTATTTGTGGGCGGCGCTTCAATAGCTCATCCAGATCCATCTCCAGAAACTGCCGGCCCCTATACTCTATTGCTTTTCGTGGGACAACAGGAACTCCTTCAAGCAGAGCATCAGTCTCCTGGCGTCCATGAGTTTCCACATATCCTATAACCACATCAAAGCCTTCAGCCAGCTTATCGCGTGCTGTCTCCAGCATTTTATAGGTTTTACCAACTCCGGCCGCGGCACCTAAAAATATGGTCAACTTGCCCCAACCCGGTACGCCCAAGTTAGCCAAAATGGTATCAGGATCCATTCGTTTTTCTTTATACATAATGTTCTCCTTAGTTAAGAGCATCCAGTGCCAGGTTCAGCCTTAACACGTTTACCCTTGGCTCACCTAGAAACCCGAATTGGCGTTTTTCAGTATTTTTCTCAACCAATGTCTTCACCTTATACTCACTAACATTTCTAGCTTTTGCCACGCGCGCGATTTGCAGACTGGCCGCCATTGGACTGATATGAGGATCCAAACCTGATGCGGAGGCAGTCACCAAATCTGACGGTACTGGAGCAACGGATTCAAGATCATTTTTGACTCTAACGCTATTTGCCCGTTCAGTTACCGCATTTACCAAGGTCTTATTGGTGGGTCCCAAATTTGAACCACTGGAACTCGTGCCATCATAACCATTTTCCCCGGCTGCTGATGGACGTCCGTGAAAATATTTAGGATCAGAGAAATCCTGGCCGATGAGAGCTGAGCCGATAACCTTTCCGTTTTTATATAGCAGAGACCCATTCGCTTGCGTTGGGAAAACCAATGCTGTAATGCCTGTAACCGCCAGAGGATAAATAACTCCAGTAATAATGGTAATGACAAGAAATAGAGTGAAGGCTCGACCAATTATTTTAGTCATGATTATATCTCCATCCTTTCTGCACCGTTTATTTTCAGGATAATCCGACAACAACCAGAAGCATATCTATCAATTTGATGCCCAGGAACGGAGCGATTAATCCCCCGATCCCATATATCAATAAATTGCGGCGTAAGATAACAGCGGCGCCTAAAGGTTTATAGGTAATTCCACGCAGCGCCAGGGGAACCAGAGCTAATAGTATCAGGGCGTTAAAAATAACCGCGGATAAAATAGCACTCTGCGGGGTAGCCAGGTGCATTATATTCATGGCCCCCAGTTGGGGATAGGTTATCGTAAAGAGCGCTGGTATGATAGCAAAGTATTTGGCTACATCATTGGCAATGCTGAATGTGGTCAGTGAACCGCGTGTCATCAGGAGTTGTTTGCCTATCTCAACAACCTCAATAAGCTTGGTCGGGTTGCTGTCCAGATCAACCATGTTACCGGCTTCCTTGGCCGCTTGAGTCCCGCTGTTCATGGCTACACCCACATCTGACTGAGCCAGAGCTGGCGCATCATTGGTTCCGTCTCCGGTCATCGCAACCAGGTGCCCATCGGCCTGATATTCGCGAATGAGCTTTAACTTGGCCTCAGGCGTAGCTTCGGCCAAAAAATCATCAACCCCAGCCTCGGCCGCAATAGCAGCTGCTGTTAGAGGATTATCACCGGTGATCATGATCGTCTTTATACCCATGCGGCGTAGTTGGCTGAATCGTTCTTTCATGCCGCCTTTCACAATATCTTTTAAATGGATAACCCCCAGGGCTTTTGGACCTTCAGTAACCACAAGCGGAGTACCGCCTTTTTTGGCTATGTCCTCAACAATAGTTTTCACTTGCGGATCAAGCTGGCTGTGTTGGCTGGTCAGGTATTTCTCAATCGCATCCAGGGCACCTTTGCGAATTACCCGATCAGGCAAGTCAACCCCGCTCATTCTGGTATGTGCGCTAAAGGGGATAAAAGTTGCCCCTATACCAGTGATATCCCTTTCTCGGAGCTGGTATTTTTCTTTGGCTAAAACCACGATACTTCTCCCTTCCGGCGTTTCATCAGCCAGTGAAGAAAGCTGTGCCGCATTAGCTAACTCTTCTTCACTTATACCGGGTGCTGGCATGAAAGCCGTAGCCATTCTATTGCCCAGGGTGATCGTTCCGGTCTTATCCAAGAGGAGTACATCTACATCTCCTGCTGCTTCGATCGCCCGGCCGGACATGGCCAGAACGTTTCGTTTTAACACTCTGTCCATACCAGCAATTCCAATCGCACTCAGCAACCCGCCTATAGTCGTAGGTATAAGGCAAACCAGCAGTGCCGCCAGTACCGGAATGGATAATTTGGTTCCCGAAAAGATAGCAAACGGTTCCAAGGTTACAACAGCTAACACAAAAATTATCGTCAATCCTAAAAGCAGAATGGTAAGAGCAATCTCGTTCGGTGTTTTTTGCCGTTTAGCTCCCTCTACCAGGTGAATCATCCTATCGAGAAAGGTTTCACCCGGATTGGCGGTAATCCTCACCTTTATCCAATCTGATAATACCTTGGTTCCTCCCGTCACCGAACTTCGATCCCCCCCGGATTCTCTGATTACCGGAGCCGATTCTCCCGTTATTACACTTTCATCTACTGAAGCGACCCCCTCTATCACTTCCCCGTCTCCAGGAATAATTCTCCCAGCCTCCACCAGAACAATATCCCCTTTTTTTAATTCGGAAGCGCTTACTTCTTTCCATATTTCGCCAAACAGTTTTTGGGCGCTTGTTTCACTCTTGGTTTTCCGCAATGCGGCGGCTTGCGCTTTGCCTCTGCCCTCTGCGAGCGCCTCGGCATAATTGGCGAAAAGAACCGTTATCCATAACCAGAAGGAAATCTGTCCATCGAAAAAAAATGATTTCCCAGCAGAAATATCCTTAATCATAAAGTAGGTCGTTAATAGGGCCAGAACTTCAACCACAAATATAACCGGATTACGCCATAAGGTTGTGGGATTCAGCTTAATGAACGATTCTTTGACAGCATCAGTAAACATTGCCAGGTTAATCCCTGATGATTCTTTCATAATTTACACCATTCCTCCCTTAGAATACCTTTCCACCCCACATTAGAAAATGTTCTACAATCGGCCCTAAGGCCAGAGCTGGGAAAAAGGTTAACGCACCGATTATTAATACCACACCCATTAATAAGCCGGTAAAGAGCGGTCGGGTGGTCTCAAACGTACCGGCATTGGCAGCTACGGTCTTTTTGACCACCATACTGCCTGCGATGGCCAGAACCGGTATAATGATACCGAACCGTCCTATTAACATAGCCAAGGCTAAACTGAGGTTGTAAAACAGCGTATTGGCACTAAGCCCGGCAAAAGCGCTGCCGTTATTACCCGCTCCCGATGCATAAGCATAAAGGATCTCACTTAATCCATGGGGTCCGGGATTAGCAACGGAAGAAATTCCTGCTGGAATAACAACTGCAATTGCGCTGAATATCAGAATAGTTGCGGCCGGAATCAGCACCGCAATAGTTGCCATCTTTATTTCCCGGGATTCTATTTTCTTACCAAGATATTCTGGCGTTCGTCCTACCATCAGACCCACAATAAAGACCGTAAGTACCACAAATATGAGCATGCCATATAAACCCGATCCTACACCTCCAAATATGACTTCCCCCAGCATAATCTGCAGCATCGGAATGAAACCACCCAGGGGGGTAAGACTGTCATGCATATTGTTTACCGCACCGCAGGAAGCGGCTGTAGTAATGGTAGTAAACAGAGCATCGTTAACTAGCCCAAACCTGACATCCTTTCCTTCCATGGATATCGAATCTGTTATTCCCGAGCCTTTAAGCAGAGGATTTCCGCTGATTTCTGCCCCATAACACACTGCAAAGCTTAAAACAAATAACATCAGCATCGCAGCGAGTATGACCCTGCCTTGTTTAATATCTCCTACCATCTTTCCGAAGGTTTCCGTAAGTCCTGCCGGGATAACCAGAATAAATAGCATTTCTAATAAATTAGAAAAGGGGGTGGGGTTTTCAAAAGGATGAGCCGAATTGGCATTCATAAAACCGCCGCCATTTGTCCCCAACATTTTAATCGCTTCCTGTGACGCTATGGGCCCCATGGCCAATGTTTGATGTCCACCACTTATAGTTGAATAAGTAAGATAGGGACTAAAATTCTGAATTACTCCCTGAGATGCCAGAAGAACGGAGCCGACCATTGACAGGGGAAGTAAAATCCATAGGGTGGTTCTGGTTAGATCAACCCAAAAGTTGCCGATGGTTTTGCCTTCCCGCCGGAACAGCCCTCGAATCAGAGCAACGACTACTGCCATCCCCGTCGCCGCCGATAAAAAGTTTTGTACTGTCATCCCTAACATTTGGCTGAGATAACTCATGGTAGATTCTCCACTATAGGCCTGCCAATTGGTGTTAGTGATAAAACTGATGGCGGTGTTTAAAGCAAGATCCCATTTAATACCGGCAAACCCTTGCGGATTGAGTGGCAGAATTGCTTGAATCATAAGGAGCATAAACAGCATAGCCAACCCAATCAGATTAAAGCACAATACTGCCACCAGATATTCAGTCCACTTCATTTCACGATCAGCGTCAACACCAGTCAAACGATAGATCAACCCTTCCAACGGAAGGAGAATTCTATCCAGTGTTGTTTTTTCATTTTGATAGACTCTGGCCATATATCGGCCTAAAGGGATGGCTAATAGGATTAGAACACTTAAAAAAAGTACGATTTGAAAGAAATCTACTATTCTCATTAGAGTTCCTCCGCTTTCATAAGACAATAAACTAAGTAACTTAAAATACTGGCCGCTGCAATGGCTCCTAATACAATATCTGACACCCAAATCCCCCCATTATTATCGTTCGCGTTTCCATTATAGTTTGCCTATACGAATACCTTCCTATGTCGTCTCTTATTCTATAAACCCGGAAAATTCCGGTCTCGGATGGTTTTCATATGGGTATTATAAATCTCGCAATGGTCAAATGTGTGTAAAGAGCATTGTACTCAGCATAAAGAAAGGATAAAAAATCTAATCAGCCTTCTGATTCATTTCTATTTTCCAGGTAAATAACTACAATAATGCTTCTATGCTGGCAATCCAAATAAGCTTTTCTGCCACCATCTGCTTATTTTCCCATCTCCCAATTTACATTGGCATTCATTGCTTTGGACAAACAATAATCCTATAGGGTATAAAAATACTACCCTGATCTAGAACGAAGATGTTCTGAAAAAGTGGTAATCGCAGCCATGTCGGAACTTTACACTTGAGGATCATAAGGATTTGGAAAGAGAAAGGAAGGAATAGATTGAAGAAATTACGATATCATATCTATCTGCCAGGGATACTTGCCGGGTTGTTATTATCATTAACTATTTTCATAAGTACCGCCAGTGCTGATACATACTCGAGTGCGACCGGTTTAGAAGCTCATAAGAAACTTGGGGTAGATTACCGTATTGTTCAGGCATTCAGCCCATCCAATAGCATAATAATCGCGATTCATGGAGGCAACATAGAACGCGGAACCAACCAAATCGCCCAAGCGGTTGCTAACCGGGGCGGATTCGACTACTACGGGTTTATCGGGTTAAAGGGTTCAGGATTGCATGTTACCTCAACCAATTTTAACGACTCGTGCGCACTGAGTATGGTAAGGGCTTCAAATAGAACTTTATCGATACATGGATGCACGGGCAACAAACAGGTTACCTATCTCGGGGGATTGGACAAGGCATTTATGACCCAGGTAAAAACACAACTTGTAAATGCAGGTTTTACCGTGAAAAATCCTCCCAACGGCTTGGGGGGCAGCGGTGCTGCAAACATTTGCAACCGAAACAGCAAAGGCAAAGGAGTTCAACTCGAACTTACAGCGGGATTAAGGAACCACCTATTGAGCAATAAAAACGATTTTGACCGATATGTGAACGCACTGGTTAAGTCAGAAAGTTAATCGAAATTAGTAATTATTCTTAGTGGCGATTGTTCCTAACGCATATGGCTAATGCCCGATTATAGGCAGAAAATGCTTTATGATCGGGCATTGTGTTTTACGTTAACTTTTTTTATGAACTTCTTCAACCACATATTTCCCTTGAATCCACGATCTCCGGGATTTTACCGGTCCTCCTTATTCCCATCAATATGCATATTTGTTTGATATGGAATCAAGCTATGACAGAAGCTGATCACCGACTCGGACTGCAGAATCAATATATATAACTTCTTTACATCTGCCGGGCTGGTTCCATACAGATTATTTATATGCATCCGACTATACTTAAGCCGCAGATAAATCAGGTTTTGTCGGCGCTGTTTGGCTTGACGCGCCTCCTGGAACGTCGTTGAAAGAGGGTATTTTTATGATAAAGAAGCTTGGCAGGTTCGTTTTCGGAAAGAGTATGGCCAGCAGTCAACTGGCTGATGAAAAGTTGAATGTATTCTGGGGAATGCCTATTCTGTCCAGTGACTCCATTTCCTCCGTGGCTTATGCCGTCGAGGAGATACTGCTGGTGCTGGTGCCGGCCGTGGGCCTGGTGTCCTTCGTTTGGATGCCCCGGATCGCCCTGGCTATCATTGCCCTGCTCCTGATCCTGGTCTTCTCTTATCGCCACGTGGTCGATGCTTATCCCAACGGCGGCGGCGCCTATGTAGTAGCCAAAGAGAATCTGGGAACCATATACAGCCTGGTGGCCGGAGCTTCATTGTCGGTGGATTATATACTGACAGTAGCGGTAAGTGTCGCTGCCGCCACCGCTGCCATAACCTCCGCTTTTCCCGACTTATTTTTACATCGCGTCGCAATTTCGTTGTTTATGGTCTTTCTACTGGCCGTAGGTAATCTTCGTGGTTTACGTGAGTCATCCCGGATCTTTAGCATACCTACCTACGCCTTTATTTTGTCGATCATCGCCCTGATCCTGGTCGGGTTGGCCAAATATTTCAGCGGCGAAACCATAGCCCTTCCGGCATCACCACAAACGGCAGCAACACTGGGAACAGGGGCGATCACGCTTATGGTGGTGATCCGGGCCTTTGCCTCCGGCTGCTCCGCTTTGACCGGCGTGGAAGCAGTGAGCAATGCCGTCCCTAACTTCCGGGCTCCGGCAGCCAAGAATGCCAAGATCGTCTATCTATTGCTGGCAGTATCTATCGTCATCTGCTTCGGCGGGGTAGCATTCCTGTCCAAGGTCTGTCATATTATTCCCAATCCCCGGCAAACGGTAATCACCCAGCTTAGCCTGGGCATCTTCGGCCAGGGGGCGATGTTCTATATCATCGCTGCCACTACTGCATTCATCCTGGGTCTGGCTGCTAATACCGCATACAGCGGCTTCCCCACCCTGCTCTCGGTCATCGCTCAGGATGGGTATGTGCCCCGGCAGTTGTCCATGCGCGGTCATCGTCTTAACTTCAACAACGGTATCATCATGCTCAGTATTGCGGCAGCTATCTTACTGGTCATTTTCAAAGCCGACACTCACCTGCTGATCAGTCTGTACGCGGTGGGCGTCTTCACTTCCTTCACCCTGTCGCAGACCGGCATGGTTCTGCATTGGTGGAAAGCACGCTGCCCGGGCTGGGAGTTCAAGGCTGCCATTAACGGCCTGGGAGCCGTTGTGACGGGGGTTGCGGTCTGCGTAATCGGCATCACCAAGTTCACGGAAGGTGCCTGGATAGTGTTCGTAATCGTACCTCTGATAATCGCCTTGATGCTCAGGATCAAACGCCACTATATCACGGTGGCCAAACAATTGGACATCCCCAATGAATACTTGCCATCGCTAGATCTTACGGCAAATTATTCTCATCACGTTATAGTACCGATCGACAGCCTTAATGTGATGGTGGTCAAGGCACTGCGTTATGCCCGCAGTCTGACGCCGAATGTCGAAGCATTCCATGTGGAGATATACCCGGGAGAAGCCGATAAACTGAGGAAAAAATGGGATATGCTCAATACCAATATCCCGTTGGTCATCAAATACTCGCCCTATCGCGAGGTAGTAACCCTTTTAACCAAATATATCGATTCAGAGGAACATGCCTCCAAACCCGGTGATATCATCACCGTCCTGCTCCCCCAGTTCTTTGTCTCGCGTCGCTGGGAAATGGCCCTGCATAATAACACCAGCTTATTTATAGCCAATGCCATGCTGAAAAAGCATAATGTAATAGTGTCAATAATCCCCTTCTACCTGGAGGATCTGAAGCGATACCGGCAGCAAAAAGCGCCCAGAGACCTGGATAATACGGAAGCTGAAACAGCTGATAAAACTGTTGTGGATTGATATTGTATTACTATCGCATTAGAATGAGTTCATAAAGGACCCGGTGTCTTGATGAAAGGAGTCCCGTGTTTATGGATTCCCCATCTGATGAACAGAGCATGTCTGCCACTGGTAGAAACCGAGGATTCCCCAACAAAAAATCTTGCTGGGTATTGGCGGGAACGGTATCGCTGGTTGCCATAGTCACCATACTCGGCAAGCTGTATGGACATTATCTGGGCCTGACCAATATCGGTATGTTATATCTGCTGCCGGTGGTACTTGCCTCCGCTCTTCTGGGATTGGCACCGTCTATAGTTATAGCAATCACTAGTGTAGTTATATTCGATGTGCTTTTCGTGCCGCCGGTCTTTCGCCTGGCAGTTGATGATGCCCGCTACCTGATTACTTTCACGGTATTTATGGTAGTGGCCTGGACTACCGGCAATATGTCTGACCGGCTTCGTTTACGAATGAAAGAAGCCATCAACCGTGAAAGCAGGACCAAGGCGTTATATGATTTGGCCAAGGGATTATCGGCCCTGGCTGACATCAAACTGCTGGCCAATAAAGTGGTAGAACATATCGCAGAAACCATCAATGCTGACGTTGTAATGTACCTGCCGGAAAAGAACGGTAATCTGAAAATGATCGCTGCCAATAATGCCCTGGGCGCCTTGGCAGCCGAAGCATATAAAGAAGCTGCCGAATGGTCTTTTACTCACTCCCGCCGCTGCGGGGCCGGCACCGATGCCCTTCCTCGTGCATTAGGGGTGTGTTTCCCGATAAAAACTGAAGAACAGACTCTGGGAGTCCTGGGGATAAATTCGATCAGCCAGCTTACAGCGGAACAGATAGACATTATCGAGGCCTCGGCAGGTCTTGCCGCTCTGGGGGTTCTGCGTTTACAACTGGCCGACGAGGCTCAGACTATTAAGGCTTTGGAAGATCGTGAACGCCTGAGTACCGCCTTGTTTAATTCGGTCTCCCACGATATGAAAACACCCCTGGCTTCAATTCTTGGGGCAGTCTCCAGTATGGTCGATGAGGCAGATCTATATAGTGAAGAACAGAAATCGGCTCTGTTATCCAGCATCAAACGCGGTGCTCTCCGCATGAATCGCGTGGTCAATAACCTTCTGGATATGGCCCGGCTGGAGAGCGGGTACCTGCATCTGAACCGGGATTGGTGCGATTTTCAGGATATCATCGGCGTGACCCTGCGAGAGAATCAAGAAATCCTCCGGGATCAGCAGGTCAGGATTGAGATACCGGAAAGGACTGGTTTGGTCAGGGTCGATTATGCTCTGATCGAGCAGGTCTTAACCAACCTCTTGTATAATGCCGCCAAGTATTCCCCGCCCCAAAGTGAAATACTGGTGCGGGTGGAAGAAGACGCAGGCCAGTTGATGGTGTCAGTTGCCGATCAAGGCAATGGCATAGCCGAAGGTGATGAAGAGAAGATATTTGAAAAATTCTACCGGTTGCAGTCGCCGGGCAACGTGAGCGGCACCGGCCTGGGTCTCTCCATCTGCCGCGGAATCATTGAGGCGCACAGCGGCAGGATATGGGCGAAAAACAACCCGAACCACGGTACAATCATTACCTTTACTTTGCCAATCGATGATATATCCCCCGTCTCCGGGGAGGATGGAAAAGAGGGTGGTCTTATTGTCAACCGGGGCCAAAATACTGGTAATTGATGATGAAGCTGAGATACGCAAGTTATTGAAGGTTGGTCTGACCGCGCACGGGTATGTCTTCTTGGAGGCTGGCACTGGCAAGGATGGGATATACCAGACTGCGGTTACCCGCCCCGATATCATTATTTTGGATATGGGTCTGCCGGATCTGGAAGGTCCGGAGGTGGTCAAACATATTCGGGAATGGAGTCAGGTGCCCATCATCATCCTGTCGGTGCGTGGGCAGGATAGTGATAAGGTTAATGCTCTGGATATCGGCGCAGATGACTATCTGACCAAACCTTTCAGCATGACCGAACTCCTGGCTCGTATTCGGGTAGCCATGCGCCATCAGAACAATCTGAAAGATGAACCGGTATTTCATAGTGCCGATCTATCCATAGACCTGGCCCGGCGACATGTTGAGATCGCCGGGGCTGAGATTCACCTGACCCCCACCGAATATGATCTATTGAGAATACTGGTTTCCCATGCGGGCAAAGTAGCTACTCACAGCTTTTTATTGGCCAACATCTGGGGAAACACCAGTCAGGAATGTGCCCAGTATTTACGGATATATATCAGCCAACTGCGCAAGAAGATCGAAAAGGACCCCAATCAACCCCGCTTTATATTAACTGAGCCCGGTGTAGGTTATCGCTTCAACATATCGGAATAGCCAGCTCTACATCAAGCCGGTAAGAAAACCGATACCTGCTAAGAGTTCCCTTTCTTCCACGATTCTGATAAAGCAAGACGTAAGGCAGGCGGTCAAACGATCTTCATGCCAGTATAGGCACCGAAAACCATGACCAGGCCCATGGCCAGACCCACAGCCAAGGTATCTCACCCCAGCAGCGCATATCGTGAATAGACAATTCCCTTGGTAATCGCAGCAGTCATCGCTTCACTGTCAATATAAGCCGAACCGACCAGCCCGAAGTCCAGGAAAAATGGAGCCACCAACGGCCCAACCGTTCCCAATAGTGTATAATCAAGCAAATGACAAGGGAAACGGGATAATACAATGGATGCACAAAAAAGAGTTCTTGAACTACTTGATACCCTCGGGATCAAATATGATATTATGCATCATCGTGCGGCCTTTACCGTCCAGGATATGGACGAACTCCAACTGGATTGTTACGGCTATGGGGTAAAAAACCTGTTCGTGCGTGATGCCAAAGGTAAAAGGTTTTTTCTTATTGTGCTGGGCATAGAGAAGCGGGCTGACTTAAAGGGAATTCAGGAGCAACTGGGCTGCAGTCGCCTCAGTTTCGCTTCTGAAGATAGGCTCAATGAACATCTGGCCATTCCAAAGGGATCGGTTTCCCCCCTGGCTATTATTAATGATCACAGTCATTCGGTTGAAATGGTGTTCGACCGGGATTTGCAGGGTAAAGAGCGGTTAGGGGTTCATCCCAATGATAACACTGCAACGCTTTGGATATCTTTTGAAGCCTTGACCAGGGTAATCGGGCACAGCGGCCATACTTTCAGATTTATTGATGTTTAAGATCATGAAGCAGCTTATGGAAATTGAGGTTTAATCAGTTTAAAGTGAAAAACCCGTTAATCCACGTACATGGTACGCGGATAACGGGTTTTTCTTCGAATCGAAACCATCAAACAAAACAAGCAGATTTGAATCAATTCTGGCTTTAAAAGCCCTGGGGCAGGTCTTCGGGCATAATGACCGGCCCAGTCGTCATCTTGTACATCGCCGGTATCACGGGCCCCAGATCCTGCCAGCTGGAACCGGACTGGTAGGCGCTGCTGGGCAGCACCCGGCGGGCACCGGCAAAATGCTGTCCATACCAGTAGGTAAAGCTGGTAGTGATACCGATGGCACTCGGGCTGCCTTTGCAGGTCTGAATGATAGCCGGTTTGTTGTTCAGCTTACCCATATATATGGCTACATGTCCGATATAACGATTACCGCTGCTGTCCTCTTTCCAAAAGGTCATGATATCACCTGGCTTCAGCTTATCTACCCCCACCAGCATATACTTGCTGGTGCTGCCGGTCTGTTTCCTGGAGTATACCCCGGAAACCGACCTCCCCACCGTATTATACTTACGTGCGGCCGAGGTGATACTGTAGCCGAAGTCCTTATAGACCAGCGAGACAAAGTTGGAACAGTCTATGTACCCGGTAGTGGGATACTTGGTATGCCCATAGACCATATAGCCGTATTTCATATACCAAATGGCACGGGCTACCAAAGCCTGAGCGGAGCTGTTGTTATAGCCGGTCCGGAATGCTGCCATAATGGTGGTATCCGGCACCGGTTCCGGCATGGAAACTTCAGCTGGCTCCACTACCACCTGTTCATCAGAGGGTTCTTCCGGTAAGGCTTCCGCCGGCTGGTTTTCATCGCTCTGGTCCTCAACCACCACTGGTTGGGGCTCAGGTGGTTGAACCGTCTGGGGTTGCGAGTCATCCACAAATCGTTGAATAGGCACGGTGGTCCCGTCCGGATAGGTGATCACCGGCTGTCCGCTGCCGGCAACTGTCCCGCTTGAACTTCCCAGCGGACTGCCATTGATGGTTATAGTAACCGCTCCCAACGGTACTGCCATCAATAAAACGAGTACTACACTCAACAGGACTGGGGTCAACTTGACCATTGTCCTCTTCTGCATGGGTATCCTCCTAACCTGATAAGAATCAAATTCCATCATTGCTGCAGCAGATCGAAACATGGTCAGAATGTACATTCTAATTTATGCAGGGTATGCCAGGTACCTAAGTATAATGGTTCGATTTCCATCACTGTATACCTTTATGTAAATGTTGCCAATAAACTGCGCGAAGCCTTGGCAGTCCGCCGTTTCTGAACAATAAGACCATGGTCACAGGTAAAAATGTGACTGCCGGCATAGCTCAGCGTATTGGTAGGCCAAGGAATAGCTGATATATAATTGGACATCCTACTTTTAGTACTGAAATAAGCAAAGGAAAGGAGCAGGATTGTGAATTTAAACATGGTAGAACTGCAGAACCTCAGACACCTGATCTCTGAACATGCCAATGTTGAAAAGAAACTCAATTTCTATGCCGAACAGGTCAGTGATCCTCAGGTAAGACAAATGTTCCAGCAGTCGGCCCAATCATGCAGTCAGACCCGGCAAAAACTGATGACTTTCTTAGGATAAGGAGATGAGCTAGTGACCAGACATATGCAGGATAAAGAAATGGTTAATGACGTGCTGTCCTCCGTGAAAGGCAGCCTGACTACCTATTCCACTATTATCAGTGAAACAGCCAACACTCAGCTGCGGCAAACCCTGCAGCAGATCAGGAACTCTGACGAACAATTCCAGTATCAGCTGTTTCAGATGGCTGAGCAAAAGGGTTTCTATACCCCGGCTTCGCAGGCATCCAGCAGCGAAATCCAACAGGTAAAGTCCCAGGTTTCCTCTTCCTAGATCTCAAATTACCAAGAACACAAGGGGACAGGTCTGCTGCGCCTAGGCACAACAGACCTGTCCCACTGTGTTCATAATAACACAATCAGATCTGCCGCATGGAATCTACCAGGGCGCCGTCGGGGGTAAACATGCGATAGTAGGACAAACCTACGATGGCCAAACAACCGATGGCAGTTGCCGCCGCGATCATCACCATCACAACGAATTGATACCTAACGGCCAGAGCTGGCGACATTCCGGCCAGTATTTGCCCGGTCATCATGCCGGGCAGGCTGACTATCCCTACTATCATCAGCCCGTTTATTGTGGGCAGCATACCCGCTGTAACCGATTTTCGAAGGTATTCTACTATGGATTCCCAGGGGCTGGCCCCGAAAGCCAGCATCTGCTCCACCCGCTCCAGATGAGAATGCACTTCGGAATAGAGCCGGTCAAGGGAGAGGGCGATCGCATTCATGGAGTTCCCCATTATCATCCCGAAAATCGGGATCATGACCTGTGCATTGTACCAGGGATGCGGACCTATAATCACCACTACGACAATAAGACCCACAATAACGGTACTGGCAGTGAGGGATATAAAGGAAGCAATCGCCGGGTTGTGCGGGGCTTTGGTAATACGCCGGGTGGCTTCACGGCTGGCTATATAACATTGCAATAAAACCAGGGGTATTATCACCAACAACGTATTCAGCTTGAAGATATAGGTCAGGATATATCCGATCAATGTTAACTGGATGAAAGCCCGCAGGGTTCCCCAGAGCAGGGACTTGATCAAGCCCAGGCCCAATAAAGCTGATATCATGCCAGTTATCAGGACCAGGATCACACTCAAAAGCAACTGCCAATATGAGATCGGAATGTATCCGCTGTGCGCCATTATTCTTCCTCCCGGGCCGTAATATTGAGGATAGACACTCCCGGCAGGCTCTCCAGGTCTTCATCATTGTGAGAGACGATGATGGCCCCCCGTTCATGCTTTGCCTTGACCCATTCACCTATCAGCTCCATCGCGCGGGATCGGTTCTCTCCGTCCAGATAGGCGGTCGGTTCATCCAGTAAAAGAATCTCCGGGTCGATCAGCATGGCTCTGACCAGAGCCATGCGGGCCGCCTCTCCACCGGAAAGGGTAGCCGCGGTTTGGTTGAACAAATGGGGCGGAATATCAAGCTGTTTCAATAAGGCCTCGGCTCGGTTGCGGTCAAAGCTGACCTTACCCTGGAGCGAGTTCAAGGTAAAAGGAATCATTAGATTATCTATCAGGCTGCCGCTGAATACAACTGGCTTTTGCGGTACGTACTGGACCAAACACCGCCACTCGGTAAAGGGAAAGGAAAACCAATCCCTGCCCTGCAAATGGACCTCTCCGCCCTGCGGCGGTACCAGACGAGCCAGTGTCCTAAGGAGGGTTGATTTGCCTGCGCCTGAAGGCCCCTTCAGGACCAGTATGCCACCGGCTTCCAGAGCCCCCGATTCCATTACATATCGTCCCTGCTCCCCCTCGAAATGGCGGCGGAGATTCTCAAATATCAGCAAGCTGTTCATTATAGACCCTCTTCATGAACCAGTTTCAGCATCCCCCGACCTTCGGATATTGTTTTTCATTATAGCTCGCGATATGTTTTTAGCAAGAAAATAATAGAAAAACAAAAGGCCAACACCCGGTGCTGGCCCTTGCCAAAGTCATAATCATTCTTAATGAACCGGTCTCTTCTTATCTACACTGCGAGGTTTGGCCGGCTTCCGTTTTTTCTCGACCTGCATCTTGTTGGAAGCCTCGTAGACCTCGTCTATACGGTCCATCGGCACTTCCACATAGCTGCAGTTGCGCTGGATCTCGATATCGCCGATCTGCCCTGGACGCAGGCTGGTATTGGCTACAATCAATTCTACCAGTCGCCGTGGATTCATGCCGTGGTTTCTGCCCAGGGGCACTTCCACGTGGGCTCTCATATCATCAGGAATGTTTTCCTCCATCTCCATGTGTAATTCCATGGTCTCCAGTTCAGTATCATCCTCAGCCAGCATTTTGAGCGCGGCTGCCAAAAGCTTGCGGGCCTCGTCACCATCCAGGATATCCCGGGCCATATTATCATAGGGTCCCAGCGGGCTCCGGGCGGTTTCCCTGAGACGATCGAGCAACCGGTCTTTCTGCAGCGCTATTGAACTCTCGGCTTCCGGCAGAGCAGCCGATTCGATACGTTTGCCGATATGCCGTTCAATATTGCGCAGTTGGCGAGTTTGAAAGGGCTCCACCAGACTGATGGCCACCCCACCCCGCCCTGCGCGGCCAGTCCGGCCAACGCGGTGTATATATGAATCCATGTCTTCCGGCAAATCAAAATTGATTACATGGGTTATATGCTCTATGTCCAGGCCTCGGGCAGCCACATCGGTAGCCACCAAAATCTTCACCCGGCACTGCCGAAAACGCTGCATGGTGTTATCCCTTTCGCGCTGGGACATGTCTCCGTGTAGAGCGTCAGCGCTGTAACCACGACGATTCAATATCCTTGCCAGTTCATCGGCTCCCTTCTTGGTGCGGCAAAATATCAGGCTGACTTTGGGTTGTTCCAGGTCCAGTATACGGCATAACCCGGCAATCTTTTGGCGTGAATTCATAGTATAGTAGCGTTGCTGCAGCAAGGCAATAGTCTTGACCTCCGGCTCTACCATCACCAGTTCCGGATTGATCATAAAGCGCCCGCCCAACGCCCTGATATCTTCCAGCAGGGTTGCCGAGAAAAGAAAGGTTTGCCGCTGGTGCGGGCATTCCTCGACTACCTTTTCAATGTCGGGCAAAAAGCCCATATCCAGCATCTCATCAGCCTCGTCCAATACCAGAAACTTAATATTGGAAAGGTCGATTGTTCCACGCCGCATATGATCCAGGAGTCGTCCGGGGGTACCGATAATAATCTCTGGATCCTTTTTCAGGGCACGAAATTGCACTTCGATGGATTGTCCGCCATAGACTGCCAGCACATGGATATCCATGGCGCGACCCAAAAAGCCGACCTCTTCACAGACTTGCACTGCCAATTCACGGGTTGGACATAAAACCAGCGCCTGTAACCCGCGCCCCTTCTGGATCTGGTTCAGGATGGGGATGCCAAATGCCGCGGTCTTGCCGGTCCCGGTCTGGGCCTGTCCCATAACATCCCGACCGCTCATGGCCACGGGGATGGCCTTGGTCTGGATGGGAGTGGGTATTTCATAACCCCGTTCATCGATCATCTTTAATACTTCGTCTTTGAGACCCAAGTGTAAAAAATCTTGCATAGTGGTCTAAATTTCCTCCTGTAGTAAATGAAAGCCTGGTTCCGTTTATATTATAACACAACCCATACCGCCATGCATGGGCAGTGATGCCTCAGCCCTCGTTTGTGCGCCATATCCTGGCTTAATTCCTTCACCATTTGGTAATAATCAGCTAATACAACCATATAAATAGGATTGGAGATAAGAGCCTAACGGAAAATGAAAGGAGTTAATTCCATGCATTGCTTGCTTCCCCCGGAACCCCGGATTATAAAACTGGTCTCCCTCTGTCTGGCTATCGCCTGGCTTTTTGTCGGGCTGCCCGGACCCGGTTTGGCCATGGCTGAAGATAGTAGCCTCCCTGTTCTGACCAGTCCTTCCGGTCTGCCCGGACCAGCCTTTGATATCTTGCTGGATGAAGAACCCTGCCAACTGCATTTTCTGGCCTTCCAGGACAAGCAGGGCTCTCCGCTGCTGTCTCTCTCGGATTGCCGTCTGATTTTCGGAATGGAGATGAGTCTTGATGACCTGGGAAACCTTGTTTTAGAGAGCAACCAGCACCATCTGCTGCTCCCCGCCAGCAGCTATCTGAAATTTGCTTCCTGGACCACCCTGAACAATTCGTCCGGCGAGCCCATAAGGCTTGATATCATCTACGTTCCCTTGGAACCCATCGCCCAGGAATGGCAGTATCAAATCAATATCTCTCCTGATCAAAGTGCGGTAATGCTAAACAGTCCCGGGTTTAAAAAGGAGGTCCAACCAGACGGCGACTTACCCCTGGATGGTTTGCCAGGTTGGGGGAGTTTCGCCGCCGCGCCGGCCATGAACAATATTTGGACGGATGAAGCGATAGTAGGCGGATATTATACCACCATCACCAACAGCTCGGCCAACCGCATCAACAACATCATCCTGTCCTGCTCCAGTATTAATGGCCGGGTACTGGCACCCGGCGAGGTCTTTTCATTCAATAGGGCCGTTGGTCAGCGAACCACGCAAAGAGGATACAAAATAGCTCCGGTTTACTCAGGCAACAAAGTAGTCTCCGGGGTGGGCGGCGGCATCTGCCAGACCTCGACCACTCTGTACAATGCCGCGCGTGAAAGCGGGATGCAGGTAACCGAACGCCATCATCATACCCTGCCGGTCCATTATATAGCTTCTGGCAATGACGCCACGGTATCCTGGGGAACCGCCGACTTCCGCTTCCGCAACCGTATGGACTACCCGGTGAAGATAATGGCACAGGTATTTAAAAACCATGTTATCATCGCCTTCGCCCGGGCAGACTAAGGGGATAGCGGATTATTAGCCACAGATTAGCACAGCGACCTTAATGGCACCCGACAGGGTGCATCGTTGTACTCGGAGGGTGATTTTCACTGATTGTATTTGCTTAAACTCTATTTATCTTACCTGGATCAATGACTCCCATGACGTTTATCTGGTCCCCTTCATGGGCATAATAAGTTCGTGGTTTGGGTAAAAAACCGTCATGTTCCAGGAGTCCGGGGCACCTTCATTTCCCGCCGCCGAGCCGGGGTCCATGGCCAGAGTTACAGCGACTACCACCCGGTTACCGTCATCCCTGGTTGAACGACTTTGACCGGGAATCCTTTAATAATGATCCGCAAAAATCACTGCAGCGTATATTAAGCTGTACAGGAGTACGAGATGAGAATTGCACTATTATCACCCATCGCCTGGCGTACCCCGCCCCGCCATTATGGCCCCTGGGAACAGGTGGTCGCTCTGCTGGCCGAGGGACTGGTGGAACGGGGTCATGATGTGACGCTTTTTGCCACCGGTGATTCCCAGACGGGAGGCAAACTCGACTATATCTGTCCGCTGCCCTATGAGGAGAACAAGAGCATCGACCCCAAGGTGTGGGAAGGCCTGCATATCGGTCACTGCATGGAAAAGGCCGACCAATTCGACCTAATTCACAATCATTATGATTTTATGCCTCTGTGTTTCAGCCGGCTGATCAAAACTCCTATGGTCACGACTATCCATGGATTCTCCTCCCGTAAGATCCTACCAGCCTACCGTGAATACGATGCCGATACTTACTATGTTTCCATCAGCGATGCCGACCGCAGCCCCGATCTGCATTATCAGGCTACGGTCTATCACGGCATAGACCTGGACCAGTTCAGTTATAATCCGGATGCCGGTGACTACCTGCTCTACTTCGGACGTATCCATCCGGACAAGGGCACCGCGGAGGCGATCGAGATCGCCCACCTATGCGGCAAACGCCTGCTTATCGCCGGCATCATCCAGGATAAGCAGTATTTCAACGGGCGTGTCGCCCCACATATCGACAACAAAGCGGTCACCTATCTGGGGTCATTGGGACCGGAGCAGCGCAACCAAATCCTGGCCGGAGCGCTGGCTCTGCTGCATCCCATACATTTCGACGAGCCATTTGGGCTGAGTGTTATTGAAGCCATGGCCTGCGGTACCCCGGTCATCGCCTTCAATCGGGGTTCCATGCCGGAGGTGGTCAATCATGGGGTCAGCGGTTTTTTGGTCAAAAACGTCGGGGAGGCCTGCCCGGCCATCGCTATGATCCCTACCCTTAAACGGCAGGATTGCCGGGACTGGGTGAAGGAGCGCTTTTCCCGCCAGCGGATGGTGGATGACTATATCAAAGTTTACCGGGAGATACTGGAGCCCCTACCTGTTAAACCTCGTGCAGCTTACTAAGTCAGATAAAGTATTTGATTTGTGAATGCGGGGCAACTCTGGCATTCCCACTGGGCGAGCGCTTTTTCAGAGTCTCAGACGGTCTAATGTCATAAAGATTTAGGGAGGAGTAAGAAAGAATAATGAATGGCTGCCGGCACCGACATGCGAACCGATAACCGTACCGACTTCCGAGATCAAAAATTCTTTGCAGCCAAATTCAAGTTCGACCATACGCTGCAACTCCAAGGCACTCTGGTAATCATCGGAGTGATTTATCCCAATAAGCTGATGCGGGATGTCATGACCCCTTTCCCTCATTAGCTCAAGGAGCCTTTTTTTAGCCTTTTTGTCGCCGTGAACCTTTTCCAGCGGGATGATTTTGCCATCAACAAAGTGACAGATCATCTTAATGTTAAGCAGATTGCCCAGGGCAGCGGCAGTAGCGCTTACCCTCCCACCCCTCTTCAGCATCTCGAAATTGCCTACGACAAAGATATGCTGTATACGCCTGATATTGTCCTCAATCTCAGCAATGACCTCTGTTTTACTCATTCCTTGAGCAATAGCCCGGGCGGCTCGGACCACAGTAAGGGCGTATCCTACGGAAGCGCTCAGGGAGTCTATTACCGTGATACGCAGCGGATCGATTTGGTCACGGGCTACACACGCAGATTGATAGGTTCCGCTCAAGCCCGAGGAAAACGCGATATATATTATATCATCATCACTTTCCTGCATAACCCGCCGAAACTCTTGCTCAAATTCAGCATGGGAAACCTGTGAGGTGGTAGGCAGTACGCGGGGACGAGCAATCATCTTATAGAAATCAGTTGGGCTAAGATCCAAACGATCATAATATGTTTTATCTTCGATGGTGGTAGAAAGGCAGAAAATACCTACCCCCATTTTCTCAAGGATATCTCTATCCAAATCACAAGCGCTGTCAGCGTAGAGTCTCAGGGCAGCCATTTGGATTCCCCCTTTACCATCAAAAGCAGCCAACTTTATTTGTCGGCAAAAAACGCCGTATTAGCGGGCCGCTGGCACCATTTACCAGCAAAATATATATTGCATTGTACTCTTTTCAAAGCAAATAAACAACCTGAGATTGTAGCTTGAATCATAAGCATATAACATATCACGAAATGTCAGCTATATAGATAATATTCGTTGTGTAAAAGTAATATAGCTATTAACTTGGATTAATAACGATTTCATTGTTATAATTACTAAACTGTTCTTAAGGAGTATGGTCTGAGTGAAAAACAAAAGAGTTCTGCTAACACCGGTTTTTTTCCTGGCCGGTGCCAGTTTATTTATGGGCCTTTATGGAGGCTTGTATGACCCTTCATTCAATAACTATCTGTCCCAGGTCCATCATCTAACTGAAGTGGCCCGGGGAGGTCTGGAGTTCCCTCGTGAATTGCCGGGGTTTCTTATTGCGTTCATTTTTACTGCCCTCATATTTCTGCGGGACAGCCGCATAGCCTTCCTGGCAGCCTTGATGATAGGGGTTTCTTTATGGGGGCAGGGTTTTCTGGCTCCTGATATGCGGGCTGTGGTATTCTGGATGCTGCTATGGAGCACGGGTGCCCATCTCTCCATGCTGCTGCGCTCCACCCTGGGGTTGCGCCTGGCGGAAAAGGGCGGCGAGGGACGTCTGCTCGGCCAGATGGGGGCTTATGAATCAGCCGGCGCTTTGCTGGGCATGTTGGTAGTGCTGTTTGGAGTATCCCGGTTCAACATCGGCTTTGGAACTATCTTTGCCATCGCCGGCAGCTGCGCATTTATCGCGGCCTTGATGTTTATCATGATCCGTCCGAAACCAGTGAAACGTCCCCCGCGTTACCTGATGTTCAAGAAGAAATACTCCCTTTACTACTACCTAAGTATGCTTTTTGGAGCTAGAAAACAGGTATTTTTAACCTTTGCTCCCTGGGTTCTCATTAAGGTTTTTCAGAGTGATGTTAGGGTTTTCGCCATACTGGGCTTGATCGGTACGGTTCTCAGCCTGGTAATCAGGCCGCTAATCGGGCGGGCTATTGATGGGTGGGGTGAAAGAAAGGTAATTATCGTTGAATCCCTGATATTAGTTGTAATCTGCTCTCTTTACGGTATGGCCCGGCACTGGTTTGTTCCAACTCTGGCTCTCTATGTCATAATGGCCTGCTTTATCATGGACCAGTTGTTGATGGCAGTAACCATCGCCCGAACTACATACCTGAACCGTATTGCCGATTCACCTGATGATATTGCCCCTACTCTATCCATGGGATTGACCCTGGATCATGCAGTATCCATGACCGTGCCCTTGGGCGGTGGCCTGTTATGGGCAAAATATGGCTATGAGTGGGTCTTCCTCGCAGCCGGCATAATTGCCCTGATCAACCTGTTTGCGGCATTTTCCATTTCCGAACGTGATAACCATGTTATGACGGATAATGGATAGCTATTGCAGACCGGCCGCATATTTGCCGGCTACATGACCGGTAGAAAAGGCGGCCTGCAGATTGTACCCTCCGGTATACCCGTCTACGTCCAGCACCTCCCCCGCGAAGAAGAGACCCTTGACCAGCCGTGATTCCATAGTCTTCGGATTGATCTGTTTGGTATCAACTCCTCCGGCTGTGACGATGGCTTCCGCGATGGGACGGGTTCCATTAACCGTAAGCGTAAAACTTTTCAGCATTTTGACCAGACCCAGGCGCTCAGCCCGGGTGATCTGATTACATTCCTTATCCGGGTCTATTTCACTCAGCTTGATGATCACCGGAATCATCTTCTGTGGTAAAAGATCTCCCAGAGCATTCCTGAACATCTTGCGCGAGTACTTCTCCAGGTCACCCTGCAGGCGCATGTCCAATTTTTCCTCATTTAAGGCCGGTTTAAGGTCGATCCTTACCTTGACTGGCTGACGGTTTTTAAACAGATATTTGCCAATATCATGGCTCAGGGAAAGAATGATCGGACCGGACAGCCCAAAATGGGTGAAAAGCATTTCGCCAAATTCTTCGTTTATCCTTTTCCCTTGCTCGGTATAAGCGCTGGCCTTGACGTTCTTCAGGCTGAGTCCCTGCAGTTCGCTTACCCATGATTCTGCAACCGTTAGCGGCACCAGACCCGGGCGGGGCTCTATTATATTATGACCAGCCTCGCTTGCCCAGGAATAGCCATCTCCGGTTGACCCCGTTCCTGGATAAGACATGCCACCTGTACATATGATTACCGCCTCGGCTGGCAGATCTCCCTTATCGGTAACCACAGCAACGATGGCCTTATCGTTGATCCGGAGGCTTTTTACGGTGGTAGCGGTCAATAACTTTACACCCAATTCCTGCACGAGTTTATACAAAACATCTACCACCTGATGGGCATCGTCAGATACGGGGAATACACGATTTCCCCGTTCCACCTTGGTTTCCAGGCCTTGTTTATTGAAAAATTCTATCAGATCATAATTGGACAGCTCACTAAAGGCACTGTACAGAAAACGGCCATTGCCGGGATAGCCTTTTATCAGCTGTTCCCGCTCCACTGCAGCGGTAATATTGCACCTACCCTTGCCGGTGATGGCCAGCTTGCGTCCTGGTCTATCCATCTTCTCCACAATGGTTACCCTGGCGCCCTGTTCCGCTGCCACGGCTGCCGCCATCATCCCGGCCGGACCGCCGCCGATTATTATTACTCTTTTCATTTCTAGCCTCTTTAACTGCTGTTATGCAGATACTTGACGGTGGAACTCCCAGTTGAGAGCATAGAAGCCGGGGTATCTGACGAGTAGGTTATGGATATGGTCTTACTGCTCTGATCCCAGTTAGCTTCAAAATTCAGGTTGTCCGCCAATATTTGCAGCGGAAGCATGAGAATACCGTGACTTATACGAGGCTCGTCAGTAAGCTGGACCTGCTTTTGGTTGCTGAAGGCTTGTTTGGAGCCAACTTGCAGTTCCAGTATGCTTTCATCTTTGACTACTACCGCCCGTTTCAGTTCTGAATTCCATTGGATGTCGGCCCCCACAATACCAGTAAGTGTTCGAACCGGTACAACCGCCATCCCGTTTTCTATCTCAAAATATGTATCAGTTGAGATTGGCACCCCGTTAACCTGAATGACAACATCTTTATCGGGTTTCACTTCCCAGAGAATTATACGCAGTGCCTGATCAAATTGACCAGCCTGTATCCTTAAAGGATACTGGCTGTTATTCTTAAAACAAAAGTCCTCGCTGCCATAGTAAACCGCGGCGTCCTCACCTTGAGGTAAATAGCTGGAAGGAAGCAGATGATTATGGCGCTCCAATACCGTCAGGTTAGCTGCTTTCACCGCCTGATTCAAAATACTGGAGGTCATACAGACTCCCCCGCCATAATCAGACAGATATTTATCCCTGGTAGTGATTAATCCAATGACAAAACCCCGTTCGGCTGTCCTGGGTCCAACTGTTTGATTAAAGGAAAAAACCTCACCAGGCTGTAATTGAACACCATCCAAAACAGCAGCAGCTATCAGAGCATTGGTAGCGTTTTGCGGAGAAGCGGCCCGGCTCAGTTCAATCTCATATTTTCCGAGCATTTCTTCCGCCCCCAGTGCGGGGGTACAACAAACGGCAATGATGCACATTGCCAAGAATATACTACGACATGTCATACCAAGATAATCCCCTTACTATATCCAGCAATAAGTATAGATACCGTTTTATTATAATAATTTCCTTGGTAAGACGAAAGAAGTTTTTTTCATTTCTAGTTAGACGCTCTGGACCTTGATGTTAAGCCTGAAGTTATTCCAGGGCAGCTTCGGCCTCGGCCACCAGTTGACCCATCAGCGCTTTTACTGTTGTTATCCTGTCAATCCGCCAGGCATTAGACCCGGCAAAGATAAGCCCTTCGTCAACTTTTCCCTGTACGGCATTGATCAAGGCCCGGGATATGCAATAGGGTGTGGTTTTAGGCTGGCAGGTCTTCAGGCATAGATAGCATTTTTTAAAGGGAATCCTGCCACTCTCCAGTCGGCGCAGAAGTTCGTTGCGAATAGCCCGTCCCGGCATTCCTACCGGACTCTGTACCAGTTGAATATCCTCCTGCGAGCAGTTAACATAAGCCTCTTTGAATTTTATATCGGCATCGCACTCCTCAGTCGCTACAAATCTGGTGGCCATCTGGACCCCGGCTGCTCCGATTTTAATGTATTCAGCAATGTCGGCTCCGGTATATATCCCCCCGGCTGCTACTACCGGTATCTGCTTCTGATATTTTTCCGCAAAAGGCTTAACTGCAGATATAACGTCCTTAACTATAGATGATAGGCAGGGCAGCGGCCTGGCTTGCAGTTCTTCCACCGAAAAACCCAGATGTCCGCCGGCTTCCGGTCCCTCCACAATTACCAGGTCAGGGGCATAGGAAAACTTGCGGTCCCACATCTTGGCAATTAGCATAGCGGCTTTTCCGGAGGAAACGATAGGAACGATTTTAGTATCTGAACCCTGTACCATGGCTGGCAGATCGGTAGGCAGTCCCGCTCCGGCAATAACCAGATCGATATTCTCCTTTACCGCCGCCGCCACCACTTCCCGGTAGCTCTTCATCGCAACCAGCACATTGATGCCCAGGATTCCTCCAGGACTCAATTTCCTGGCGGCAATGATCTCTTTTTGCAGGGCCCGGGCATTGGCGGCATTGTGATCGCTCTCAAAATCCGGCTCCATAAAGCCGATCTGTACGGCTGATATTATCCCCACTCCACCCTGTTCAGCTACCGCCGAAGCCAGACGGGAGCGGGATACTCCTACACCCATACCTCCCTGAATTATCGGAATGGGTGCTATTTTGTCTCCTATGGCCAGTGGTGGCAATTTCATGGCATCTACTCCCTTTTGTTGTAAATAGTATGAAACGGGAAAAATAAAAAAGGGGTTAGTATATGTATACCAACCCCTCTTAAATGCCTTAACAATTATCTATAGCTGTGACTCCGTTTGGCCTGAAAACAATCTCTGCAATACACTGGTCTATCACCAGTAGGCTCGAACGGTACAGTAGTTTCTTGACCACAAGAAGCACATACTGTCTGGAACATTGGACGATCTTCTCTGGTATTGCGTTGCTGTTTGCGGGCTCTTCTGCACTCTAAGCAGCGACCGGGTTCATTCTCGAAGCCTTTTTCAGCGTAGAATTCTTGTTCAGAAGCTGAAAACAGGAATTCGTTGCCGCAGTCCTTACAAACCAAATATTTGTCTTGAAACATTTTTTCATCTCCCTTCTGAATACTCTTGGACTAAGTACTCCGGAAAGGAGCTTACTTTTAGAACAAGGCAATTACAATTATAGTTCAGCCATCTACGCTTGTCAAAAATTTTCACAAAATACTTCAAGATTTTTTTTAGCCTGAAATCCCGAATTGTTGGTATTTCCTATGAGCTTTGTCCCAGGGTAAAATTGAAACTGGAACCCTGACCTGTTCCCGCTGATTTAACCCATATGCGACCCTGATGGAATTCGATAATTCGCTTGACCAGAGACAAACCGATGCCCGTCCCTTCAACGTTGGTATCCAGTTTGTTGAACAGCCCGAAGATGCTTTCTTGAAAGCGGGGTTCGATACCTATCCCATTGTCACGGACGAAAAAGACGGTTTGCTCCTCACTCTGCATTGATCCTATCTCGATGATGGGCTGCTTCTGGTCGCCCATAAACTTGATGGCGTTTTCGATAAGATTCTGGATCACCTCGCGTATTCTGGCCTGGTCAGCGCAAACCACCGGCATATCCGGCTGGACTACTACCTGGACCCCGTGTTCCTTTATACTGCCCGTCAGCAATTCCACGACCTCGTTGGTCAGCACCGTCATGGGGAAACTGGTGAATTCATTTAGCAAACGGCCTATGCGGGATAATTCCAACAAATCGCTCAAGAGTTCGTTCATTTTGTCCGCGGCGCTGATTATGCGGGTCAGATCAGATTCCAGACGTCCGTGCTCACCTTGTCGGATATCGTCCATCAACAACCCGGCAAAGCCTTTTATGGTGATGAGCGGGCTACGCAAGTCGTGGGATACGGTATAGGTAAAGCGCTCCATTTCAGCGTTCTTGGTTTCGAGCTCCAGTAACTGATCATTGATAATCTGTTCTTTCTTCTTGCGGTCACTAATGTCATTATACATAATATAGGCACCGTAATCGGGTATGGATACCGCCTGCATCAAAACATCGAAGACTTTCCCATCCTTGGTCTTCCGGACAGTTTCCATCTGCAGCGGCTCCCTGCGCTTGATCCGCGCCCGGTTATCAGAATACTGTTCCATTAGCTCATCAGGTAGGATGAGTTCTTTAAGTTCACGGCCTCGACACTCCTCCAGGGTGTAGCCAAACATAACGGTAAACTGAGGATTAATATCGATCACCTTGATCTCGCTGTCGACCAGGGCAACAGCATTCAATGAATTAATAAATAAAGCCTGTAGATTCTGCCTCTGTCGGGTAAGTTCTTCTTCGGTCTGGAGACGTTCACGCAGATCCCGGTAGGCTTCGGCCCGGATAGTTCTGCTCTGGTATTCGAAGCCCCGGGTCTGGATCTCTACCGGCAAGGTGGAACCGTCCTTGCGGACGATGAATCCCTCATAGGGGATTTCGTTCTCACTGCCGCTGCGGTTTTTAATTCCGGCGTAGGTATCCGGAGCAGCAAGGGTTATGGTATTCATCCCGATCATCTCGGAGATGGGATAACCGAACATCTCGGCGGCCTTGCGGTTGACTTCGATACATATATCATTCTCGGTCAGGATAATACCTTCAAAACTGGCGTCGGAGAGGGCCTTAAAGCGCGCCTCGCCCATGCGCAGGGTCTCTTCCACCTGTTTCTGCCAGGTCATGTCCCACATGGCGATAATAACCTGGTCGTTGGGCAGTCTGATCGCATGAAACTCGATGTTTTTCACCGAACCGTCCTTGCAATGGACCCGAGCGGTGCCATTGGCCTTATGTTGGGTTTTGATCTGATAATACCAGTCATCCATCAGTATCTTACGGGATCGGACATTGGGATAGGCCTTTTTCAGCCAATCCTCCATGGTAGGTATATCCTCCACGGTATATCCGGTCATTTCAGTCAGTCTGGCGTTGAGGAAAGAAAAATTCTCATTGCTGTCCTCGATGGCTATGCCGGTTGGCGACTTCTCCAGGAGCATAGTAAGGTATTCCGTCTGGGTGACCAGGGCATCCTCCATCCGTTTGCGCTGGGTGATATCCCGAATTGATTCGATGGCCCCGATGATCTCCCCCTGGGAGTTATACAGCAGGGTGGCGATTCCCCAGAGCCACGCCCCTCCATCACCAAAGCCGGGTACAAAGATCTCCCCGGTGATGGTATAACCTGAACGCGAAATTGTAGAATAGCTTTGTTTAAGGGTGCCTTCGGAGGCCAGCACCAGGTCGATCAATATGGGGCGGCGCTTCCCGTAAAAGGGGATAGAGTATTCATAATCACCCTTACCCACAATGTTTTCGGCAGGCATCCCGGTCAACTTCTCCATGGCACGGTTCCAGGCCAGCACCTTGCCTTTGGAGTCTATCACCATAAAGGCATCGGGCAGGAAGTTGATAATATTGTCCAACAGGCGTTTGGACTCGCGCAGGGCCTCATCGCCCCGCTTGCTTTCAGTAATATCGATGGCTGAAGCCATTACCGCCGGCTCACCTTCATAGATTATCCTGGCTCCGGTCAGATAGATCCAGACCACTTCATTGTTCTTGCTGAGCAGCTTGAGCTCGTAAGTTGAGGGAACATCGCCCCCCTGTTGTCGGGCCATTCCCCTGTCCCGGGCCAGGTTCCGGGAATCCGGGTGAACTACATCCCAGAATTTCATACTGAGCAGTTCTTCCTCGCTGTAGCCGGTAAGTTCAACCAGGGCCGGGTTGACATATATGAAAGAATCGCCCTTCAACATGTAGACGATCGCCTTACTGTACTCGGTAAGGGTGCGGAACTTCTGCTCACTAGCCTCCAGCGCTGCCTGTATCCTCTTCTGCTTGGTTATATCCCTGGCCGCTCCCTGTATCCCAACCGGAGTCTCACCATCATAGATAAGCCTGGTATTCAACTCCAAGACCATTCTTTCTCCAGTACGATTAATAACATCTACATCGTACGCAGTAATATCAATCCCGCTTATTTTCTCCTCGATCTTCGATCTCACCAGATCAACACATTCCGGTGCTGCGATATCGAAAACATTCATCCGGATTATTTCTTCCGGTTCGTATCCTATCTGACTGACATACTTGTTGCAATTGGTGAAGTTGCCTTTCATATCGCAGGTAAACAGAAAAATCGCCGCATTATCGAAAATCTCGTGGTAGTCTATTTTATTGTTATATTGGAGGGAATCGGAATCCGGAAAATTATCCATGAGAACCTCCCAAGAAGACGATTGGCCCAAAACGACATCACCTGGAGAAATATAGAAAGGATGACAAACACGAATCGAAGATTTCGTCGGATTATTCGGAATATTATTTTATACTTCTACAATTATCATCGTTTTTCCTGCTTCATATATACCATTTATACCATTTCCCCAGTCATATTTTTTATCAAATGCCTTTATCTTCTTCGCAGCGCAATGCCAAATCGACAAAATATTCTTACAATAGAAATCATTTGACAGCTGTCGATTTCTATAATAAATTTCTTTCATGATGTTTATTTTTAAGAAACCTATTTGAGATTGGGGATTATAATGGAACGGATTACAATCAAGGATGCAGTTTCCCTCATCAACAACGGAGACATGGTCAGCTTCAGCGGTTTTACCATATGGCGTCGTCCGATGGCCATTGTCTATGAGATGGTCCGACAGCAAAAACGGAACCTGCACATTGCCGATGTTAACGGCGGTACCCACTCGGAAATACTGGTAGGGGCCGGGTGCGTAGGAATATGGGAATCCTGCTGGTCCGGTCACGAACTCTATGGCAAGCTAGGCGAGATGGTGGCCGATCGTCATCTCAACGGCGGCATGATCATCGAGGATTACAGTCACGGGCACATGGTGGCCCGTCTGCTGGCCGGAGCCTGGGGCCTCCCTTTCATGCCCAGTGCCATGTCTTTGGGCACTGATATTCTGAACCCCGATTATGATGGTTTTAATAAGGCCGGCCTGCGGGACGGCTCCCATCCAAGCATACCATCCAAGAAATATGACATTATCAGCGACCCCTTCTTCGGTTCCGGTGATATCCTGCTGCTGCCGGCCATCAATCCGGATTGGGCAATCGTCTATGCCTCTCAGGCTGGTGAAGAAGGGACTATCCGCGTCAATGCCCAGACCTACCTGGATGCCGAGCTCATCAAGTGTGCGGAAAAGGTCATCGTAGTGGCGGAGGAGATCGTGCCGGAAACCTATCTGCGGCAAGATCCCAAACATAACATTGCGGCTGGCTATGCCATTGACTATCTGGTGGAACTGCCCTGGGCAGCTCATCCTACCGGCTCTCAAGGTTACTATGATGTTGACGGTGATTTTATCAAAGCCTTTTACCAGGCTTCCAAGGCCCAGTCCACCTTCGATAAATGGGCTGATGAGTGGATTTTTGGCCTTGCTGATCACCAGGCCTATCTGGAGAAGCTGGGCATCACCCGTCTGGAGAAACTGAGAGCCAACAACGCCCTGGGTTATTCCAAACGTACGAAGAGGGGGACGAGATAGATGTCAGATAAGAACCATCTGGTCAAACCCGGTGAATACCGGCCGATAGATCTGCTGGCAGTAGCGGCTTCCCGCGAAGTGCGGGATGGCGATGTGATATTCGCGGGCACCGGACTGCCCATGCTGGCCATCATGCTGGCCCAGAACACCCATGCCCCCAAAGCCACCTGTATCTATGAGGCAGGAACTATCGACGGAAAACCGATAGATCTCCCGACTTCGGTAGGAGATGCCCGCTGCGGCTACCAGGCCTCCATCATCTCCGGACTGATTGAGACCTTCTTCGGCCAGTTGCATTGCGGATATATCGATACCGCCTTTCTGGGCGGAGCCGAGATCGACCAGTACGGCAACGTCAACACTACCGTCATTGGTGACTACAACGCACCGGAGAAACGCCTGACTGGTTCCGGCGGCAATCCTGATATCAACGGCCTGGCCCGTCGTACAGTGTTTATCATGGTACAGGAAAAGCGGCGCTTCAAGGAAAACGTGGATTATATCACCTCACCGGGCTGGCGTGTCCGTAAATGGCCAGGCGGTGAGTACGTACATAAAAAAGAGGTATATGGGAAGTATTTCCGAGGCGGACCGGAAGCCGTCATTACCAATATGGGGGTTTTTCGCTTCGACGAAAACGGGGTGATGTACCTGGATACCGTCCATCCGGGATTCACGGTGGAGCAGGTCAAAGACAATGTCAGCTTCGATCTCAATATCTCCAGGGTCAGGGGCGAGACCGAGCTGCCTACCAAACGCGAGATCGAACTGCTCTATAATGTCGTAGACCCGGAAGGCATCTTTCTGACCTAAGCTTTCCCCTATAAAAAAACCATTGAACTGGGGGACAAGTACGTCGTATCATTTAATGCTACACCGTACCTGTCCCCGGTTTCGTTAATACGTACTGCCCCGGCAACCGCTATTTTGCCTGTAATAAGCCGACCAACCCGATAGTCAGGAAAATAGCGCCGGAAATCCGATTAATCAGGTTCACTCCTACAAAATGGGCCAGGGTGCTGCCGATCGTTACTTCAATAAAAACGCAGAGGGCCAAAGCCAGGCTGCTGGCCAAAAATATCATCCAGCGCTGATCGGGATGATTGCTGGTAACCAGAAGAATGGCAACCTGGGTTTTATCCCCCAGCTCAGCCAGAATGATCAACAGGTAAGTGGTGAGCCACGTCATCATTTCAATACTCAATGAGATACCACCTCAAACACTAACTGCCATGATTAAACTGTCCCATGACTCCGGTGAGCAGCAGTATCCCCAGCAGAATAAAGGCTCCCGCCGAGATATACCTAATGATCTCGGGTTTTATATAACGGGCCAATACATTAGCTCCTATGATCACCTCCAGAAACGATGTACAGAGCAAGGCGGCCAGAGAACCCAGGGCTACCCATAAAATGTAGAGTGGTTTCTGACCGGCTAATAGCATGGTGGTTACCTGGGTCTTATCGCCCATCTCCGATAGAAAAACTACCCCCAGGCTGGACAGGAATAATCGGGAATCAAATCTTGTTTTCAGGCTGCGCAGAAAAACAGTCCCCCTTTTTGGCCGTTGCTAAACAGGCAGAAAGTAGTGCTTATGTAGATATGATTATAATATTCAGGCGAGACACGTTCGGTTACAGGTGGCAGGGAAAAGAAAACGGTTCCCCTCCTATCCCGGTTGAGAACCGCTCATTGATTTGAATGATCTGCTCTGAAAAACCTATGCAGCACAATTGCATTTTGGGCTTAGACCAAGGCACATATATGGTTTTTCATCCACCTTCGGTGACCACATACGGGGTCATGGAGGTCTGTAGGCTTATTCGCTCCGTTCATGGATGGCATCACGTTGGCGCTTGGTTATCCACGCCACCAGCCGGTCATTATTACCGGGAGTCATATAGCTGAATTTAATAGCCACATTACGCTTTACCAGTTCTTCATTCTCGTCGCTCTCACCGTCAAAGGCGGACGAGGTACTGCCTTCAGCATCGAATATCCGCAATACTTCGCCAATTATGGGCAGGCTGCGATCATCCCCGGTGTCCAAGAGAAATTCGATACTGGTTCCGGGCGTAAGCTCCTGTGCGGTGGTAAAACACATGCCCTCCGCACTGATATCGATTAGCTGATCAACAAAATATTTGCTTTCCCTGACGTGTTCGGCTTGGTCGGCGGGAATCCAGCGGAGCTGGGCCTGGGTGCGCAGCCGGAACCACTTGCGCTTGTGAGACGAGTTCTGGTTCTTGGCCTCAAGTTCCTTTTGTTTTTCTTTGTATTGCTTGAAATTCTTCTTTTGTTCCTGCTGCAGTTGAGCACTCCACCAGCGGAAAACGATAATAATGATTATTACCGCTATGATCGAAATAATAAATGCATATATCTTGCTGCTGTCATAGATGTTTTCGCTGCTAAAGCCCTTATTGACACTGCCCTGAAATTGTCCCCAGTCGACAGCATCGGCTATCGTCGGCTTTAACAGAATGGATGTTGTGACCAAAGAAGTGAGGCCTGCTATTCTTTCTCTAAGCTTCACGGTAATCCCCCCGTCCAATCTGATATAACCCAGTAACATTCTAATCGGCCCACAAATAGCCTTATTATAAGTATAACATAAATTACGGGAGGTAGTTCGAAGATACAACTACATCTTCCCGAACCGCTGTTGCCATAGTCATTCGTCAGACCAGCGCATCCAGATCCAGAGGCATTCCCCGGTCCGGGGCCAGTTGCAGTTTGATCGCCCCGGTCGGACAATGAGAAACACAAATACCGCAGCCCATACAATTCTTATCGTCAATATGCGGCGGTCCCTCCAGGCAGGTCACCGCTTGAAAAGGACAAATACTCTCGCATGATCCGCACTTGCTGCATTCATCCCGGTCAGTAAAGGGCCGATAACCGGAATGCGTGATCCGGGGAACCTGGCGCTTATGGGAAGCCATCCCCAAACAGCAACAGGTGCAGCAGTTGCAGATGGTATAAAAGCGATCATGCATCACGGTCTTGAACCAGGCGGTATGTATATGACCACGCTCCTCCTCCTGTTCCAGGATCCGCAGAGCTTCCTCGGTATCAATACGGCGGGCATTTCCGCTCTTGTGTTCCAGTATCAAAGAAACAAAGGGGTCGCCCACCACCATGCAGACGTCCCGGGGTTCGCAGGCATCAGCCTTTTGCGCCCGGCAAGGACATTCCATTACCGCCAGCGGTGGCCTGCCCTGCAGGATGATGGAGCGAGCCACTGGAAAGGGAATGACCCTTTCCGGAACCTCGAAACTAATGGAGCGGTTCAAATTTACGATTTTAGCCGCGTCTCCCCGGGTGATCACCTTGCCGTGATACCCGTCTGCCGTGGCCCCTTCAAGTTTTTCTACCGCCCAAGGCCAGGTAGCCGGTTTAAGATACAAATCCGCTCGCACCCCATAAAAATACCCTTCCAGCTTCTGCAGCAAGGTCATGCCGCTTAAAACAAAGAAATCCCGGGTAGACTTTCTCGGCCGCAGCGAGCGTTCCAGATATAGCCAGAGTAATCCCAGCAATAGTAATAATGCCGCGATTATTGCTCCGATCACCTGCAGAACCAACATTATCGCTAACCTCCAATAATAAAGACAGACCGATGTCATTCAGTCTGCCCAATATTATACTATCCCCGCATTTCAGTTGCCAGTTACCCGAAGTGATTTGTTTCCCTAAAATCAGAACCGCCGCAGCTTGCCATGTGACTATGACATTATACTGAAGGTGTCTGCACCAAGATCCTCGTTATAGGGCTTTTTAGCCGAGTATTCCGCTCGCATATAACCGGACGGGGAAAGTATTTCACGTTCGGCTTGCCGTAAATCCCGAACTACCTGGTCTTTAATCGGTGTCAATTTCTTCTTGATCACATCCAGACGTTCTTCTTCAAGCTCCCGGGTCATCTGGACAAAGGAGGCCGGTGGAGAAGGTCCGGGCAACCCCGACGGGCTGATGTCCGGCCCGGATATGGCGTCGGCTGCCGGCCCGATGGGCAACGGCATATATGAAACTGATTGGACTTCTGGTTCCGGCATGGCATCTCCCTCGGGGTTCCCGTATACTCTGGAGCGGCCAGCTGCAAAATCTCCTGAATACAAATCGAGGTTTTCGCCCAGCTGACCAATGAACTCTGCTTTGCTGGGCGGTGAAGCTGCGAGCCAGGATGTGTCAGGTGCCGTCGCTGATATTTCTCCACTATCCCTTATCACCTGCCCGGTCAGTGCCGAGGGATTCAATAACTGTGTAACGGCTGGTGATCCCGCAGCCAGTCTGACCATAGCTTCTCCGGCTGGCGCATTAGCTGCTTCCCTTGCCGAAACTGCCCCGGCCTCAGCTTCCTTCTGGTCTTTTTTGCGGATATCCATTAGTTGAAGCAGAAAGGCCAGCCCCTGGTGCCGGGCTTCCCGGAACGGTCCGTTATGGATATCGATCCGCAAGGAAGGCATTGCCAAGGTAGGCTGACATTGCGGCAGGCTGTGCTCACCCACTGCAGCAATGAAATCCCGGGTGTTCTGGTCGAAGGCATCTCCAGCCAGGGTATATATATGAATTGTTCTCAACTGACGCATCCTGCCCTGGCGCCGTTGGAAGAATCCGGCGCTGCGATGCGCCGGATCAAATACCACTGCCACCTGCCCTTCACCAGCAAAATAGCTCTGATGAATGTAGAGGTCATAGCGGGACATAAAGATGCCATGGCCGGGATGGGTATGAAACCAGCCAATGATCCTCTTATCATTGTACTCCCGCATGAGCCGCTGGTTAATATCAGTCCAGGTTTTGTGGGTAAAGGTAAGGCTGGCCAGTGTCTCTTCCATATATCGTCCCGGCAGGTAAGCCTGAATATTCAGGCCATCACTGTTATCATCATGCAGGAAAGTGCCCAGGAGCACCCCACCGATCTCGCGATCCCTGTTGTCACAGGCGTACTGCCACAACTGTCTCCAGACCGTCATGTTAATATAAACCGGGTATTGGTCGTTATAGTTCGGGAACAGGATGATCTCTTCACAAATTCCCTGCACCCGCAAACTGCTTTCCGCCAGAGCTTCCCGCTCCCCAATTTGCATATCCAATTGCTGAGCACCCGTATTATCGGGCATAATACCGGCTCCTTCAATGCGTTCTTTATACGTCGAATCCGGCTGCGTACGTTTACCATAATCAAAGAATCATCTGTATATACTATCGGAACACTTTAGTAATTACATTATGATTTAGACAGAAAAATAACTGGCACAGACTATAAATCGCTGACCGTTTTCCGCTTCTGGCCGCTCATTTATCATATTCCGGCAATTAATTCGATAAAAAAAAGAACCAAGCGAACATTATTATCGGATCAATTTTGAATGATCAACAAAATGTCCCTTGGTTCATTATCTCGAATTTCTATTCGTAGCGAAGTGCCTCGATTGGATCTGCATCGGCGGCTTTGCGGGCGGGATAATAACCGAATATAAGGCCTACCAGGGTAGAAAAAATGATGGCCAGCGCAGCAGACCATAATGGAATCTGCATGGCCCACCCTGCAAAATGACCAAACAGGAGAGATAATCCCCAACCCAGAGCGGTGCCGACGGCGCCGCCTATTACACATAATAGCGCTGACTCAATCAGGAACTGGTTCTGTATATCCCGGCTGGTAGCCCCTACCGCCATGCGAATTCCGATTTCCCTAGTCCGTTCCGTGACTGATACCAACATGATGTTCATAACCCCGATGCCCCCGACTATCAGGGATACTGCCGCAATGCCACCCAACAACAGGCTGAGGATGCGGGTGGTATCTTCAATGGTAGCTAAGAGTTGAGCCATATCCATGATGCGGAAATCGTCTTCGGCATCATCGGCCAGGCGATGTTGTTGACGCAGAGTAGTGGTGATCGTATCCTGTAAAAATGATAAGGAATCCTGATTACTGGCCTGAACGGTAATCGTGCTAATGTGGCTACCGCCCAGTAATCTTTGCTGCGCGGTGCTGATAGGTATGTAGATCGTATTGTCCTGATCTCCACCCATCCCGCCTGCGCCCTGCGCCGGGAGAACTCCCACCACGGTAAAAGCCAGTCCATTCAGATTGATGCCGGAACCTACGATGCCCTTACCGCCGGGGAAGAGACTTTCTGCCACGGTGCTTCCGATTACGGCTGCCAGAGCCGCATTGTCAACATCGTCCTGGGTGAAAAATCCACCCTCGGTAAGTTTCCAGCCCTTGATTGTCTGAGCGGCCGGGGTGGTGCCGTCAACCGAAGTGCTCCACGTAGAACTGCCGACAGCAGCAGTAACATTGGTATTCGCCTCGGGCAATACTTCTTTTACGTAGGGCAGCTGCGAAATAGCGTTGATGTCCTCCTGGGTCAGGCTCGATCCTCCGGCTCCGCGCATGGCTCCCATACCTCCGGCAGCCCTTATCACCAGGACATTGGTGCCATTGGCGGCAATCCGCTCGGTGATACCAGCCGTAGCTCCCTGGCTCAAAGCAACCATCAGTATGACCGAGGCCACACCAATTATAATACCGAGAGCGGTTAGCACTGACCGCATCTTATTTACAGTGAGACTGCGCCAGGCGGTTCTGAAAACCATTAAGAATCCCATCAACTATCCCCCTTTCGGCTACCTGCAGGATCAGTTGCGGTCTCTTCACTGACGATCAATCCGTCACGCAGTCTGACGGTTCGATCACAGTAAAGGGCTATTTCCGGTTCATGAGTGACAATTATTATACTCAGCGAATGCTCCCGGTTGAGCTTCTGCAGAAGATTCATGATCTCGGAGCTGGTCTGGGTATCCAGCGCCCCGGTAGGTTCATCAGCGAGCAAGAGGTCTGGATTATTCACCAGGGCTCTGGCTATGGCCACGCGCTGCTGCTGCCCGCCGGACATTTGCGTGGAACGATGCTGTTCGCGACCGGCCAGCCCAACCAGGTTAATCAATTCCCTGGCCCGCTTTTCCGCTTCCCGGTTATTGACTCCTGCATAATTGAGCGGTAAACATACATTCTCTATGGCCGAGGTACGGGCCAGCAGATTAAAGTTCTGGAATACGAAGCCAATGCGGCGATTACGCAGATAAGCCAATTGGTCGCGGCTCATCTTCATGACATCTTGATTAGCAAAGGAATAGGTTCCCCCATCTGGTTTATCCAAACAGCCAAGAATGTTCATCAAAGTTGATTTCCCCGATCCCGAAGGACCCATGATGGCTACCATTTCCGGCTTATCAAGAATCAGGGATACACCACGGAGGGCCTGCACCGGGGTTTCCGTCCCATAATACGTTTTAGTGATCTGGTCCAAACATATATTAACGGTCATTTGTCAACGATACTCCTTCCCCACGCTCCCCAAGGTTAATCCCGACGCATTCCTCCGAAGCCGCCTACCGTCATGCGCTGTTGCTGACTGCCCGTCCTTTGAGCGCTGGCGGACGAATTGGAAGCATTATTGGAGGAGGAGGCATTAGTCCCGATTATTACCTGGTCACCAGGCTGCAGGCCAGATATAACTTCCGTGTTCTGGCTGTCATTCATGCCTACCTTGATGCTCTTTATTACTGGCTTCCCATCTTGTAATACTACGACCCGTCGTTCATTATTTAACTGGCTTCCGTTCTGACTCCACTTCAGAGCAGCATTATTCTGAGACCCAGTCGCGTTGGCCCCCACCCCAGTACGGCCCAGACCATTGCCCGGACTGTTATTTGATGACCCGGCGTTCCCGCTATTATTCCGGTACTGGCCGGTTCTCTGACTGCTGTTTGAGGTACTGGCAGACGAGGCCCCGCTTCCCTGACTGACCAGGTAAGTCTGCAGATAGGAAAATGCAATATTCGGCACCACAGCTACATCTGAGCGTTGATTGATGATAATGTTTGCAGTAACCGACATCCCCGCTCTTAACTGGTTGGACAGCCCCTGGGTGGCAATATCCACTTCATAAAGCTGTATGTTATTAGTAGTGGCAGCCTGGGGACTTATCCGGCTCACTTTTCCCTGGAAAGGCCGATTGGGGTAGCTGGATACATTAAAGATTACATCCTGATTCAATTGAACCCGGCCGATATCAACTTCATTGACCATGACCACTATCTTTAACTCATTGCTTATCAAATGAAACATAGGAGAAGATGAGTTGCCCGTCTCCTGTCCAACCTCACCATTTACCTGAGCGGCTACTCCAGAGAATGGAGCAGTCAGCTCGGCATTCTTAAGATCGGTCTCGGCAATGACTACCTTGGCCTGAGCGGTCTGCACCGAAGCCTGGTCTGACTTCACAATAATCTGGGCGTTGGTATAGTCCCGCTGGGATTGATCCCAATCGCTTTTGGCCAATGCCCCGGCCTTGTACATAGCATCCTGATTCTGGGTGGTTTCCTGCGCCTTCTCCAAATCCAGCTGGGACTGCTGCAATTTGTATTGAGCTAGGGCCAGGTTGCTTCTGGCTTGTTCCAAGCCAGCCTGCAGTACGCTGTTGTCTTGCACCGCCAAAACCTGTACTGCTTGCACTTCATCTCCACTACGCACATTGAGCAGCTTCAAGGTACCCTGCTGTTTAAAATATAGATCAACTTCGTGCAGTGGCATGACATTTCCCGTACCCTGAACCTTGTCCAATATGGATCCTTTGCCAACTGACATGGTAAGATATGTGGCATCCTTTTTGGCCAAGGAATTATAAATAAAATATCCACCAGTACACAAAGCTAATATGATCAATGTCCCGACTATCCGTCCCGCCGTTACCAGCGGTTTCCTGACCTTCGTCTCGAAACCCGGTTCGCTACTATTTTCACTCATTGCCCTGCATCCCTTCCCTCTGACAAAATGACCAGCTTGAGGCATTACAATATTTGCCTTATTACAAGATAACAGACTCATATTAAATTTATATTAACAGAATCTTAAGACTTCTTAATAATTGAATCAAACGCAGCAAAGGGAAGATCCCTTTTTCGCCGTGTGTGGTTCAAAAGGAACCTACCCCTTACTCCAAAAAGCCTCTTTACTTGCTCTGCGCCTCTGCCTTCAACTGACCGATGGTTTTGCCGCCAATGCCAATATTAGCATCATCCAACTCATTTATCACCACCGTAAAGGCACCCAGCGGTATGTTGGTGATGGCGGCGGCCGTCACCGACAGTTCTTCAATCAATCTGGTCTTCTGCTCATTCGGCAGTTTGCCGATCTCCAGGCTGATAACCGGCATCTAACGCCCTCCTTTCGCGATTGTTCTATTCATGAATAAAATGATAAGCCTTCTTCTCGAAGCCGCAGGCTTCGTAGAAATGATGCGCTTTGCCCCGGTGGAAAGCTGAGGTTACCTCCACTGAACGGCAGCCCCTCTCCTTTCCCAGGGTGAAGGCTTGATCGATAAGCTTACGTCCTATCCCCTGACTCCGGCAAGCCTCGCTCACCACCAGTTCTTCGATATGCAGCAGACATCCCTGCGCCCAAAGGTTGGTAATTATATGGAGGGTTATGAAACCGACTACTTCATCTCCGGTACAAGCAACATAGTACTTCTGGACCTCGGAAGTCAGATTATCAACGTAGACTTTGAATATAGCTTCCCGGACCAGTTCACGCCCCGGCCAAAGCTGCCCCAGCAGCGTCAATACTTTTTCAAAGTGTTCTGGCGCTGCCGGAACCACCATTACTTGCATCTGACCACCCCTCATATACTTTTGATACCTTTATAGTTTCCTTTGATTCTATGGCTGCCATCCGGATCATTTAGCAGCGACACCTTCAATCTTTACCTTGATCACCTTGATCTTGTTTAGGGACTTTTACTACTTGTCATCGGTATCCCGGCCGTCACCGAAAACCGGGATGGGGTCGCCTAAAAAGGTCGGCTGTGGTTTCAAGACGCGACACATCCAGAAATCCTTATTGCGGGCCGCGATCTCCCTCAACTCGTAGTACGGCATTACATCTCCGTAAGTATGGAGGTCAGCATTTGCACCATAAGCCTCCAAACCTAATTCTCGGGCGATGAATACCGCTCTCATCAGGTGGTAATGTTGGGTCACTATAATGACCTTCTTGACCTTGAATATATCCCGGGCCCGGTAAAGGCTCTCATAGGTGCTGAACCCGGCATGATCCATGAAGATGTTCCGGGAGGGAAGACCTTGCTGCTTCAGGTAAGCCTTCATGGTGTTTACTTCATCATAATCCTTGCGGCCATGGTCACCACTGACTAAAATCTTGGGGGCTTTACCGCTCTGGTAAAGCTGATATCCTACCGTGATACGGTCCGCCAGCATGGACGACATAGTTCCATCGGGGAGAACATAAGCCCCCAGCACCAGAATGGCATCGGCCTTCGGTAGCTCATCAGATTCAAGTATGTATCTGGAAGCTACGACTTTTACATAGTAGTTGACACCAACACCAGCCATAATCATGGCTATGACCAGCACCACCAGTATCTTCCCGACTCTGTTTGGCGAATTCCCTTTCATATCCATTACCTCTAAATATAGTTGTTTGTTTTAGAATTACATATCTTCCTCTGAAAAACAATGGTTCCGGCAAAGACAGCTTTAATTTGAGGGAATAATAATTGCACCAGCCCAACCTAGCAAGAGGAGTGATTGTTGAGAATGGTTTACAGTCCCCGTGACTGTTCACTTCTCAGGTAAGCTCTGTTCCTGGTTTGCAGTATGTGGTCCACAGTATTGATTATCTGATCCCGGTCCCGGGGCAGGGTGCCCTTTAGCGGAAGGTAATTGGACGCATGCTGGCTTACGATATTCAGACCGTCAACGCTGAGTTTTTCTATTATCATCTTCATTTCTTCGAGGGTCTCAAATGGATCAAGCAGTTGGAAATTGCCTTCCTGTACCTTCCTGAACAGCGGGGTGCCCGGTACCGGAGTAAAAGTCAGAGCATTCAGATTCTGTGGTTTTATCTTATTTATTATATCCGCTATGGATTGAGCATGCTCGCGGGAGCGTTCCTTGCCCCCCAGGCCCAGCTGCACGATGCAGAACAGGTTGAAACCGCTGTTGACCAGATTCTGACCAGCCTGCAGCATTTCGTCCGCGTCCACACCCTTGTTTACTTCTCTGAGTATTTGGTCATTGCCGCTTTCCAACCCCAGATAAGCCCGTTTAAGCCCAGCCGCACGCAGGGAGCAGAGTTCAGATATGCTCTTACCCAGTGTGCTGACCGGCCCGGCATAGCTGGCTACCGTCTGCAGGGAGGGAAAGGCAGCGTATAGATCCTCCAGGATCTCCAGGATTTGAGCGGTATCCATGGCAATCGCATCTCCATCCGCCAGAAAGACATGCTGCATATCACCATAATGGCTTTGGGCCATCCGGATGTCCTGTTTGATCTCCTGCATGCTGCGTATCCGGTATTTCTTGTCCTTGTACATGGAACAGAAGGTGCAGCGGTTATGCGAGCAACCAACCGTACACTGCAATAAGTAGCTTCCAGCTTCATTTATGGGTCGGAATATATTGCCTTCGTATCTCATAATTCATCTCCTGCAGGAAGCAAGGTCCGGTTCTTCTGCTTCCCCATACTTCTAATCACGCTGGCTGGCAATAGCATCGGCCAGTTCATTTAGGTAGGTCCAGCGATCGAGCAGTTCGTCCAGGCGCTGTTCTGCCTCCTGTCGAATGGGCAGCAGTTCCTCCAGTGCCTGGTAATCGCTGGCGGCCTCTTCGATTCGGCTATTTATCACTCTCAATTCTTCCTCTGCCCTGGCGACTTCATCATCGATCTCGGCGTACTCCTTCTGCTCCTTAAAGGAGAACTTGAGCGGTTTGGCCTTTGCCGCGGGGCGAGGAACCTCGGTTTTTTCTCTGGCGGGTTCCCGGACCGCAGTCCGGTTGTCCATCCGCTCTGTGCTGTGCAGCAGATAATCGGAATAGTTGCCGGGGTATTCGGTTATTGATCCCTGCCCGTCCATTGCCAGTATCTTTTCACATATCCGGTCCAGGAAGTACCGGTCGTGCGACACTGCCACCACTGCACCGGGAAAATCGTCCAGATAGTCTTCCAGAATGGTGAGGGTATTAATATCCAGATCATTGCCCGGTTCGTCCAGCAGCAAGATATTGGGGGCATCCATCAGGATGCGCAGCAGATGCAGTCTGCGTTTCTCTCCTCCTGACAATCTCTGCAAGGTAGTCCACTGGGCAGCCGGCGGAAATAGAAATGTCTCCAGCATCTGGGCAGCGCTTAACATCTTCTTGCCCGCCTGCAGGTATTCACCTGCTTCGCGAATATAGTCAATAACCCGCATTTCATCCGGCAAACCGTGGCTTTCCTGCGGGAAATATCCGATTTTAACCGTACTGCCGATATCCACATCACCTGCATCGGGGATAATTTCTCCCCCAAGTATGCGCAGGAGCGTTGATTTACCCACTCCATTGGGACCGACAATACCCACCCGATCATCCCGGGCCAGGATGATATCAAAACGGTCGATCACCTTTTCATCACCGTAGCTGTGGGTTATCTGATGAGCGATTATGGTCTTCTTGCCCAGGCGGCTGGCGGCGGAAGAAATCTCGACCTTGCCGGCACCGCTCCTCGGCAGGTTCTCCTGCAGCTCTTCGAAACGCTGAATACGAGCCTTCTGTTTGGTGGAACGCGCCCGGGCCCCACGGCGGATCCAGGCCAGTTCCTTCCTGAGCAGGGCATGATGCTTTTGAGCCATGGCGGCTTCGTTCTCATCACGCTCCAACTTGCGTTCCAGGTATTGACTATAATTTCCTGCAAAGCTGAACAACCGGGCCCCATCAACCTCGATAATACGCCGGGTCACCCGTTCCAGGAAATAGCGATCATGGGTAACCATCAGCAGAGACCCATTATATCTCTGCAGGTACCTTTCCAGCCAGTCTATGGCCAGATTGTCCAGGTGGTTGGTGGGCTCATCCAGAATCAACAAATCTGCAGGATTCATCAAGGCCGCGGCCATGGCTATCCTTTTCCTCTGACCACCTGAAAGCTCTCCCATTCTGGCATCAAACTCGATGATCCCCAAACGGGTCAGCAGAGTCTGGGCATCACTCTCCAGGTGCCAGGCATCCAGGGCATCGAGTTGCTGGGTTACCTGCAGCAATTCGGGCGAAGCAGCACTTAAACCACTTCCTTTTACCAATCCTCTGTAGTTCTGCCAGGCCTGCAGCACCGGTGAATCACCCTTCAGTACAGTGTCCATCACACTGTCTTCCGCTTGAAAGGCCGGACTTTGGGCTAGATAGTTTACGCGTAGATTCTTGCTCCGGATTATCTCTCCACCATCCGGTTCAACTATTCCCGCGGCTAATTTTAAAAGGGTAGACTTACCAGAGCCGTTGATCCCCAGCAGCCCAATTTTTTCGCCCTCTTCTATCGCTAGAGTCGCCTCGCTCAGCAACAGCTTTTCACCGTAACCCTTGCTTATATTCTCCATGGTCAGCAGATTCATGGGCACCCGTTCCTTTGCAATAATATATCTTTTACATTATACCTTTTAATATCTCGATTGGCGGCATACCCGGCGGCGATTTGCCAGGTTCAGTCGATTCTTTTCATAGTTTATCGGGTATCCGGCTTTCCGTCCCCGGGGTCCATTTCTATTGTCAGTCCTTCGACATGGTGTTTGCTCATGATCTTGCGCTTTTTCCGGTTCTCCTTGCTCTCGAAAACGACATCCAGGTCATAGTCCTCAGGATACAGATCTTCCCGGTCGACATAAGGACTCAGGCGTTTGTGGTTTATAATGTATTTTTTGCCCATCACCAGTACAGTCAACTCACCCCGATTGTTCTCTTCCTCGCAGACGATGCCGTGCCGCTGCATGGTACTGATATATACGGCATCCCCCAGCTTGAAATCCTTTTTGACATGGCCTTGTTCCCGTTCACGCTTCCCCCTGTTGCGGTCTCTGGCTTCGATCCCTCGCTGTTCCTCCAGGTGGTTTTCAACATCAGCTTCCCTTATGATACTTTCCGCCGCCAGGTTTTTCAGCACCTGGTAGCTCTTTTTTTCACCATAAGTGATCTCATGAGCTCGCTCGATTATCTCATGATTCATACCCAGGCGCAGGGCGATCAAAAAGGCGTTGCTGTCGCCCCAATCCCCGATACGCAGCTGGTAACGGGGGCTGAGGGTTTCAATGTCAAAGGCCATGCTGCCGTTCTGAAAACCCGGAGTACGCAAAGCATATTCCTTGATTTCACCAAAGTGCGTGGTGGCAACGATACTGGCTCCCCGCCCAAAGACCTCCTCCAGTACGGCAATAGCAAATCCACGTCCCTCGGCCGGGTCGGTTCCCGCCCCCAATTCATCCATGATCACCAGAGTATCCGGGTCAGAGCAGGCGACTATAGTCAATATATTTTTCACATGCGAGGAAAAGGTGGAAAGAGACTGTTCGATACTCTGCCCGTCGCCGATATCGGCCAGAACGTCAAAATAAACAGCAAATTCACTGCCTTCGTCAACCGGAACATGCAGCCCGCTCTGAACCATCATCGTCAACAGCCCTACCGTTTTTAAAGCCACGGTTTTGCCGCCGGTGTTGGGACCGGTGATAATCAAAGCCCGGTATTCATCACCCAGCCTGAAGTCCAGCGGAACGGCCTGCGCACCCAGCAGAGGATGACGCCCCCGCTTGATAACTGTATGTCGGCAACGATTCAGAGTCACACCTCGCATCTCCTGACTGCGGCTGTATTTGGCCTTAGCAAAGATAAAGTCATAATTGGCCATAGTCTCTATGTTAATACGCAGTTCTTGACAGTATCCATCAACCATGACGGTGAGATAACCTAAAATTCGGTATACCTCGTTGCTCTCCTCCATCTTCAGGAGATCCAGTTCACTCTGCAGATTATTTATGGCAGCCGGTTCCATAAACAGCGTCGATCCGGTAGCAGACATATCCAGCACCTGCCCGGGAAAGCTCTTGGCAAACTGTCGTTTGACCGGGACCACATAACGCCCTCCGCGACTGCTAACTATGGCATCCTGCAGCATAGTGGAATAGGTGCTTGAACGCAGGATATCAGCGAGCTTTTGTTTGATCCGCTCATCCAGGATAGCTATCCTTCGTCTTATATGGGATAGCTCACTGCTGGCGCGGTCATCCACCCGACCATTAACTATACAGCGCCGAATCTCCTCATAGAGATCCAGCAATTCATACATGGAGCGGGCATAGCTGCTTACTCTGGGAGCCAGGTATTCCATACTGTCCATATATCGCTTTACCCGCCGTCCCGCTTCCAGCAGGTTCTGACAGGCGGCGAGTTCTTCGGGAGTCAGCGTTATACCCTTACCCGCCTTGATCACAGCAGCTTCCATGCCTTCCATGGCCACCAGGGGAACACTGCTGTTGGTATTCAGCAGGGCCACTGCCTCGCCGGTTTCATTCATCCATATCTTAATTACCTCGATATCGGCTGAGGGTCTCAATTTATCCAACCTCTCGCGGGCTGTTTCCCCCAGAGCATAAGTCTTGATCTCTTCAATTATTTTAGGGTATTCCATAATGTTCATCGAGTATTCGTTCACTCAAATCACTCCAATTAAATAGAATAGGGCCAGACAAGAACACTCAGCGCCTGTCCAGCCCAACCGATTCATTTACTGTATCAGATTTAGTCCCGTGCTGAGGCACGGTAACGATCAGGATCATATAAGATGCCGCCAATGTTCATAGCTCATAAGCCGCACAAAATCAGACAGGTGGAGAACACCCGCTGCCTGCTGCGGATCAGAGCTCGTATCAAATTATGGCTAGTTGCGAAACACCGCGGACATACTTTCATTCCTTATCACAAGATACCTTGATGATAGCTTACCGGCTAAAAGAAATCAATACGCTGATCTGCTCCCCTATCACTTCCTGGCTAGATATTCTGTAAAAAATCCCCCAGCAACAGGATCCCCTCACGGATATTATTTTCCTCCAAATGCCCATAGCCCAAGAGCAGCTTGTCCGAATGGATACTGCTGATAACTCTATGGTTTCCCGCGGGAGTAACCAGCAATCCCTTTTCCTTTGCCTTTAAGGCAAAGTCTCTCGTGAAATGCCGCCCCGGAAACTGAACAGCCAGATGGAGCCCTGCCGCATCTCCCCACGGCTTCCAGGCATCGCCGAAAACCTCGGTCAAGGTGTCCAGCAGTATCCTCCGCCTTTGTCCATACAGCCTGCGCATCTTCTGGACATAACGATCCAGCTTTCTCGTCTCCAGGTATTCGGCCAGTGCCGCCTGCTCAAATGGTGGGTTCTGAACATCGTTATGGATGCGCAAATAACACCAGCGAGATTGCAAGGGCTGTGGCAGGATCACGTAGCCAATACGCAGAGCGGGAAACATTATCTTGCTGAAGGTCCCCACGTAGATCACCCGCTGCGGGTCCAGGGCGTGGAGCGGAGCTACCGGTGCTCCCTGATATCTGAATTCACTATCGTAATCATCTTCGATTACATATCCATCATTACGCCTGGCAAAACGTATGAGGTCAGCACGACGACTTGCCGGCAGAATTCCCCCCAAGGGAAACTGATGAGATGGAGTTACATATACGGTGCATCCTTGATTGTCTTCCAGCAATTGAGTCTGAATCCCATGTTCATCAACCGGTATCGGTAATACCTTGGCTTTCTTACTCTGTAGAACCCTCAGCATCCCCATGTGGCAGGGGTCTTCTACCACTATCCCCTGTTCTTCAGCCAACAACAACTCGGACAACAGGTGGAGTGCCTGGGTAGCCCCGGCCGTAATAAATACATCCCGCATATTTATTGCCATCCCTCTGCTGCGAAAGAGCCAGGCGGCAATCTCTTCACGCAGCTTGGGCCATCCGGCCGGGCCGGTATAGCCCCATTGATAAAGCGGCATCTTCTCAGCATTACGGTGCAGCAACTGCAGCCAGGTCTGATGAGGAAAGCGCTGCAAATCTGGACGTCCGGTGCGAAAATCGGCCAGGATTTCCGGCCGCTGGACGACTTCTGGTTCCACGCTCTGAGGTATCCCGTTTTTCCCCAGATGCAAACCCCTGGCTACCCGGGTTGCCGCACCCTGCTGGCTGTAGATAAAACCCTCGGCGGCCAGCATATCATAGGCTTCACATACCGTATTGCGTGACACGGCCAGCTGCCAGGCCAGTTCCCGGGTAGAAGGCAACGCCTCATCAGGCCGCAGACGGCCCTCTATCATCATATCCCGCAGGTACTGATAGATTTGACGGGCCAGGGATATTTCTGATTTTCGCTGCAATTGAATCCCCCGCATATGAACCTCCCAACTGGACTACTTAAAATTGCTATTAACTGGCCCTTTTAAGGAACCAGTAGTCATGTATTAATTATAACATCATCTGGTAATTGTCAATTCGATTGCGGAATTAGGAGGTGGTTTAAGAGTGACTACCAGGGGATCCTTGTATCTGGCAGCAGCATTTTTCCTGGCCGGCTCATCGGTTGTTGCTGCACGGTTGGTTTCCGACAAGCTGGGGATATTTACGATTGCAGCCGCCAGTCTATTCTTCGCCCTGACGGGACTATTGCCGGCCTGTTGGTTTCGTCTGCGCATAATGATACTAAGCATGAAAAAACAGGATTGGGCAGCCTTATTCCTTCAGGCTCTTTTTGGTATGTTTCTTTTTCGTATTTTTCTTCTACTGGGACTGCAGCGCACCAGTACCGCAGAAGCAGGCGTCCTTACCGGAACCACCCCGGCCTTGACCGTGCTGCTGGCCTGGCTGATACTTCGAGAATCACCACATTGGCTAAGGGTGCTGGGCATCGTTAACACAATAGCCGGGATCCTTCTGATCCAGGGGCTGCTATCACATAGCACTCACCTGAGCCTGGAGCATTTGCTGGGCAATCTGCTGGTTCTGGCAGCCGCCTTATGTGAATCTCTATTTAATGTTTTCTCACGGCTCAGCAGTATCCGGAACCGGCATACGGAATCGCTGAAGCCGCTGGTACAGACCACACTGGTTACCGCCATCGCCTTTTTGCTTTGCCTAGTCCCATGCTTCTTTGAGCAGCCCATATCATCATTGATGTCATTATCAATAAGTGAATGGCTGGCTTTATTGTGGTATGGCTTGTTTATTACCGCACTGGGTTATATGTGCTGGTACACCGGAATAAAACGCTGCGAGACTTCCGTTGCCGCAGCTTTCTCTGGGCTGATGCCGCTTACTGCTATGCTTTTGTCAGTCCTTCTGTTGGGGGAACAGACCGTGGTCCGGCAATGGTTGGGAGCAGCCCTGGTGATCCTTGGTATGCTGGCGAGCGGAGTGAATCCCCCTGATGTGTACAGATATATCAGATCGTACAATTACAAGCCTATCTGACAGCAGCCCAGGCCATATGACTGTGACTGCTGGCGTGGTAGCCGTCATTTCTCCCACTGAAATAGCGTTGTTCGATATCCTCTGGGGCCAGGTTCTCCTGCAATACCCACCCGAGGTTGGACAATTCCTCTCCCAGCGTTTCGGGTTCGAATCCTGTCAACATAGGTTCTCCCACTTCCTTGACCGCTCGCATGTTGGCCTGTACACTCCCGGCTGCTTGCTGACCGTTAAAGGCCAGTATATCCATGTAATCAAAAACAATCGAGCTTCCGCTGCAGGCAGAAGCGGCAATCGCCCGCAGGGTATCATCAACCTTCTCCCGAGGCAAATAAACGGTCACCCCCAGCCAACTGAAAAGGCTCAAGTGATCAGGGCGGTAAGATGCACTCTTTAATGAATCCATCAGTGAATCACGGGTAAAATCCACGGGAACCATGTGAAGATTCTCAGGGGTTTTCCAGCCCAATTCTGCAAGGCGCTGAACTTTGAAGGCCTGGGTCAGGGGATGATCCACCTCAAAGACCTGCACCTTTTCCGCCAGCTCAGCGCGCCGAAAAACGAAGGTGTCCAGACCGGCCCCCAGGATGATGTATTGTTTGACACCACGGGATATGGCCGCTTCCAATATGCTCTCGGTATATTGTGACCGGCAAAAAACGTTGGAAGCTCCCATAAACTGCATCATTCCATTGATGGCCTTTATCTGCTCAGGGGAAACTTGAGTCAGGTCAGGCATTGCTAAATCCAGAGCCCGGCTAAAACCCTCTTCGATCATGCGGCGGTTTTCCGCGGGTATAAAGTTATTAGCCAATAAATCACTGAATACGGGGGGATTGCCGTGGGCAGTGTGGAAAGCCCGCATATATGCGGTCATAATTGCTGTAATGCTGATCTGATTCTCCATGATTATCCTCCTTTACGTTAAGCACTGCTGAACTTAAACCTGTACAAGAAGTATAACCTGGCAAATATATTATGTCAATTTAATATTATATATTAACATATATTATTTTGTTTGTCAAGTTTTTATCGGATGTTTCCGTAAGTGAATCACGGCTGCAAAGACATTTTGAAGCATACATTTTTGTACAAATTTTTTGTTCCCTCCGGACCACCGGGCTCCAGCCGGGCTGGGGCCCGGCGTTACCGAACTTGTTTATTATGATAGGATAAGGTTATGAACAAAAGTAAAAAAGGGAGCAAACATATGAACCGCATATATACCTATCCCAGTCCTTTTGGCCCAATAAGTATAGCGGAAAACGACCAGGCCATCACCCATCTGCTGTTGCCGGGTGATGCATATTCGGCTGAATACGAGACTAAGGAAAGCGAACTCTTGCGGGAGGCCTCCCGGCAATTGCAGGCATATTTTGCCGGCAATCTTAGAAAGTTCGATCTGCCCCTGGCTCCGGCTGGCACCGATTTTATGAAGCGGGTATGGGACAGTCTGCAGCGGATTCCCTATGGAGCAACCAGGAGTTATAGAGACATCGCCCTCGATATCGGTAATCCCAAAGCCTGCCGCGCCGTCGGGCAGGCCAATAATCGCAATCCTCTCCCTATCTTCATCCCCTGTCACCGGGTCATCGGCGCCAATGGCAATCTAATCGGATACGGCGGGGGCTTGCCAATCAAGCAATACCTGATAAATCTGGAGAGTTCCTGTCTGGCCAGGGAGTGTCCTGGCTATTATAAGAAATAAGAAATAAACCATGCGAACAAGCCATAATCGAGCTCGTGCAAGGGGGGACGGTTCTTGACTTGCGTGCTACGCACGCAAGTCAAGAACCGTCCCCCCTTGCACTCAGATAGAATCACGCTTAAACATTATCAGGTGCAGCACCCCGGTGACGCTTCCAGTAGATCAGCATGGATAGAGCTATCACCATCAGCAGGCCCAACAGCGGGTTCAGCATGACATAGGCCATTAATATGGCGGGGATCAACATTACCCTGACCAGTATCTTCAGAAAACCGCTCTGCGCTATTACCACCGCCAGGGGCGGAGAATGCATGTAATAGAATCTGACAAAGGCTTGACCGGGCAGGTTGGTCAACAGGCACCGGTCCCGAAATTGCCGCAACAAAACTACCGAGGGCTCAAATTTGGAACCGAAAGCGGCGGTAGCGATGAAGCAATTATCCGGGGTATATACGATGTCTTGGTATTCAGTGCCTTCAGCAGCCTTATGATAACTGAAGAAAACCTGCTCCAATAACTGATCGCTATTGTCATAGGCTTCTATATATACCGCAACCCCGTCTTGCAGTCCTAATATCGACCGCTTGTAGGTAAGATTCCCTTCGTACAGCGCATATTCAGGCTGATCCTTTATTTTGACCTTAAAAACCTGGTTGCTGGTTGAAATAGTAAATTCGGTTACCCCCTGGGCAAGGTCCTTATGACTTACCGACGTAATGTAATGCTGGCCGGTTGCCAAAGCGGTCCTGACCGTATCACCAGATATACTATCACTGGTTGTGTGCAGCTGGTCCGGCTGGCTCAACTGGATACTGTCATCGGAAACCGCCAGGGTTATGACCCCGGATACTAATATTAAAACCAGACTGACCAGCAGGATAAACAGCCATCTTTGCCTTGCTTTCATAACTTCCTCCGCTTACTGGATAATCGAAACCGATAGATCGCTGAGTTGATAAGCAGCCGTTATACTATTGAAGGTCGCCGGTGTTTTCACCAAATCGTTCAGGATATAAGAACTTTTAATTGTGGTGGTCGACGGAGTTATGGCTTTTGTGGTACCAGTGGCGAAACGGATGGTAACCGCTCGCTGCAGGCTGGCGCCATTGGCATCATAAACCTGCAGCTCGATATCACCGGGGGCGGTAAGACCGGTAAAGTTAAGAACAAATAATCTCTTGCCCGACGATAAAACAAAATCGGTGTCTTCACGGGTAACCCCATTGGCAATGGCCACTACCTTTGCCGTGCCCACCTCGGCCAATACCTCAATACTGGTTACAACCGGGGTCGTACCCAGTGGATTGTGGTAAACCGTTACCGAATTGATATATTTTGGGGGCACATTAACCTGTATTTTATCGGCGTAAACTCCGCTGTTAAATAAGTTGTCCAGGTTGGTGCCTGTCAATAGATCGCTCATAGCCACTTTGACCAGCATGGTAGGAGTAACCTCCACCGCCGCATTGGTCAGGTTCAGGATGCTCTTCCCGGCCGGGATGGTGAGTTTTATACTCTGGTTGGTCTTGATCGCGTAATTTGCTACCGGAGGTAAAGTGATGGTTACCATGGTATTACTATTGCGGGTTATGTTGGTACCGCCTAAGAGGGCGATCACCTTGGACCATTGCGTAGTTTCAGTGCTGGCGACCAGTCCACCGTACAATGCGGCGTACTTGGTTGCGTCCGTGGTAATATCGGCAGCCCAGGTGTCGTTGGTCAGGTTGATGACAATAGTCTTGCCCCCGGCTACGATATCGGCCGCCGTCGGGGGAGCGGTAATAATGGTTCCCGCCAGGGTGGCCGAACCATTCATTCCTATGGTAATACTCGGAGCAGCCACCAGATTGGCTGAGGCCAGGCTTAAGACGCTGGTGGGGACGGTAAGGGTGATGGTTTCACTGGCAGTGTTGGCATAACTGCTGACCGCCGGCAGGGTAATAGTCACCAGTGTGTTGCTGTTGCGAACCACCGCGGTGGGGTTGGCTTTAAGCTCCGTAATCACCTTGGCCCACTGGGTCTTATCGGTGGCGGCGGTAACCAAGCCGTTGATCAAGGCCTCGCGCTTGGTAGTGTTGGAGGCCACATCAGTAGCCCATATATCATTGGTCAGGGTAATAGCTATAGTTTTTCCGCCGATGTTTATATCGGAAGCATTGATACTTCCTGCGGTAATCGCTGCCAGCGGTGAAACCGCTGTAACAGTAAAGCTGGGAGCGGCTGCCACATCGGCGGTGGGTACCATACCCGACTGCAGCAGAATGGCCTTGGGAATAGTCAGGGTCACACTCTGACTGGCGACAACATTGTATCCGGCAGTCGGAGGCAGGGTAATGGTCACCTGGGTATCACTGTTGCGGACTACCCGGGTAGCGTCGGCCTTCAATGCGGTTTGCACCTTGGCCCATTGGACAGCCTCGGCACTGGTGGCCAGACCGGTTATTAAGGCGTCCCGCTTGGTTTTTTCGGTAGCCACATCCGTTGCCCAGGTAGCATTGGTCAGGGTTACGATTATGGTCCGTCCGCCATTCAATATGTCCCCTTCAGTGGTAGCCAGGGTGGTGACAGTACCAGTTACAGCGGCGGTAATAACCGAGGTGGTAGCAATCGTAATGGTCGGGGTAGCTGCCAGCGTACCTCCGCCGTTAGTCAAGGCGTTGGCCGGTATAGTAAGCGTGATGGTCTGATCGCCGGTGATGGCATAGCCTGCCACTGCCGGCAGGGTGATGGTTACCACCTTGTCACTGGTCCGCGCAATGACTGCAGCTGCATTGGTGACAGCTGCGGTTTTGGCCGCGGTAATCACATTGGTCCATTGTCCTGCCTCAGCACCTCCAGCAACAAAGCCATTCAACAAGGCATCCCGCTTAGCCTGGGTGGTAACGATGTCAGTAGCCCAGGTACCGCTGCCCAAGGTGACAATTATGGTCTTGCCCCCGGAGACAATGCTTTCCTTACTGGTAAAGGTGCTTATAATCGTACCGGAAATCGTAGCCGCCAGCTGACTGATCTTGAAGGAGGCCGGAGAAGGTGTAACATCGGCACTGGCTACTATCAGGTCTGTTGCCGGTATAAGTACACTGACAGTCTGATCGGCGGTAATGTGGTAAGCAGCGGTGGCCGGCAGGATAATTGTCACGATCTTGTCACTGGTGCGAACTATGACTGAAGCCGGATTGGCCAGGGCAGCGGTCTTGGCCGCGGTAATAACGTTGTTCCATTGTGCCGCCTCCAGCCCGCCAGCAACAAAACCATCCAACAAATCTTCCCGCTTGGTCTGGTCAGATGCAATATCACTGGCCCAGGTATCATTGGTCAGGGTCAGGATGATGGTTTTGCCCCCGCCGACGATATCGCTTTCCACCGGCGTGGCCGAAATCACCGTACCCGTTACCGTAGCTGTGGGGGCGATCGGCTTGATGGTAAAACTGGGGGCTACGACCAGGGGTCCTGCCGGAGCGGTTGTCAATAGAGACGGATCAATGCTCGCAGTAATGGTTTGATCTGCAGAAATGTTATAGTTAGTGACCGCCGGTAGGGTTATGGTTACCATGGTGTTGCTGGTACGCTTGATAACACTGGCCGGATCAGCAGCGTCCTTAATGGCCGTTAATACATTATCCCACTGGGCGGCCTCAGCTCCGGCGGCAGTTAAATCATTGATTAATTGCAGCCGCTTGGTGGAAGAGGAAACCACATCAGGTTGCCAGGTATTGTTGGTCAGGGTCAGGATGATAGTCTTGCCCCCGGCGAGAATATCTGCCTCTGTGGCTGGAGTAGTTGGATCAATGACGGTCCCGGTCAGGGCCGCCGCTTCATTGGCGGTTATCTTGAAACTCAGGCTGTTTAATAGCGGCAGATTGGTATTCTCCAAAAGTGATGATGGTATCTGCACATTAATGGTCTGATCAGCCAGGATATTGTAGCCAGCGATTGCCTGCAAGGTAATGGTTAGCTGGGTAGCGCTGTCACGGCTGATCGATCCGGCGGTTTTTATCCCGTCAATCACCTTGGCCCATTCCGCCGACTCACTGCTGGCTTCCAGCATGTCAAACAACAGATTACCATCGGTTAGTATTGTTTCTACTTCACCGGACCAGGTGTTATCGGTCAGGGTTATTATTATATCCTTACCGCCGCCAATAATCTGGGTTTCGGTGGTGGGAGGAGTCAGGACGGATCCGCCCAGGGTGGCCACGGTTTGAATCGGGCTGATGGTCAAGGATGGCGCCGCCCCCTGTAAGGCTACCCCGGAAGTCAATATGGTGGTAGGAAGATTAACCGTTATGGTTTGCATGGCAGTAATATCATAGCCAGCGACCGGGGGCAGCGTAATAGTTATCATAGTATCACTGTTACGGGTGATTACGCTGGCCGGGTTGGCTTTCAGCGTGTTGATGACCTCGTCCCATTCGGCAACCTCCGAACCGGCTTGCAGGGCTTCAAACAGATCATCCAGAAGATCGGAATCCTTTTCAAAATCAGTCTTCCAGGTCTCGTTGGTCAGGGTAATTATCAGGGTCTTATAGCCGTCGACTATGCCTTTTTCATTGATTCCCGCTGTTGCCGTGCCGCTTAGCATAGCTGCGGTATCCGCCGTCAAAGCAAAGGTCTGTACGGGGTTGATGGTGTTGGCCTGATAGCGCAATACTCCGAGCGCGGGATTTACGGTTATGATTTGATTGGCTGTTATGTCATAACCTGCAACGTCTGGCAGGTTAATGGTTACCTGAGTGTTGCTGTCCCGGGTCACGGCTGCTGCACCCGCAGCCTTCAATGCAGCGGTTACCTTGGCCCATTGTGCTGGTTCGCTGTTAGTGGTCAAACTATCTATCAACAGGTTACGTCTGTTGTCAATGGTATCCACATCATCGGCCCATTCGTTGCCGGTAAGGGTAATCACTATGGTTTCTCCACCCGTGCCGCCAGCAATGATGTCAGCTTCAGTAGTTGCCGAACAGGTTACGGTTTCGGTTGCGGCCATAGTGATAACAGGTATTATGAAAAGGCATAATACCGCTAACAGCAGACTTATGCCGCATAAACTCAGCATCCCCCTAGATGAAAAAACCGGGCGTTTCTTTATTACAACCTCTCCGTGCATTCCATATTACCTCCTATTATTATCACTCCGGCTTGTATGAAAGCGATATAATCATTCTTTTTAATACAATTATCTATTAATATCGATATTCCTTCCAGCAAACTTTAATTATTCCGATAATCCTACCGCATGCTTTATGATATGGATTTCTAAGATAATAACGGTATTACCGGCAAAAACAGGCCGGAATCGTCAGAGAACGCAAAGAACGATCTCCCTGCCCGAGCTGGTCATCCTGCGGAGTGTATTGAAACCAAAAAATGATCGTCATCTTCGTAGGCATTATGACCGTTGCCATTATCATGGTAGGCTACATCTTCGACTGGCTGATACCGATTTGATTAAACGAGGGGAGTTTTTTATTGGAGTGAATCGCCCTGGCAAATGTTGCCCTGTGTTTTAAGAAGAGGTACTATCCGGATTCGAGCAGGCTCGGTTCGCTTTAGCGGAATCATCAGTGCATCCGGGGTCAAGGCAGCTAAATCTCGATGGTAGCTCTATCAACGAAGCTGATGTTCTCTATCGACTTTAGATCTCGCAGCAGATGAAATAAGGCAGCGTCCTTGGCCTTGGCCTCACACATGACATCGAAATCCCGGTTCAGGACCCGGGCGGTTGTTATAAAGTCCGCCAAGAATACCGGATCGATAAAGTCGGCATGGGCGCGGATATTTTTGGCATCCCGGGGGCTGGAGATGTGAACCTTGGGCAGAAGCTCTTCTCTATCCCAGGTCGCAAAGATGGCCGGGAGCAGATCTTCCATGTTTTCTCCGTTATTCAGGCACCAGTGGTGATGGATATCCAGAACCATCGGTATTTTTAATTGCTGACATAATAACAGTACTTCAGCAGCACTGTAGCTCTTGTCGTCATTCTCCAATACGATTCTGGCTTTCAGTTGCTGCGGGAGTTGATTATAATTTTCGATAAACCGGGAGATTGCGTTACCCTTCTCTTTATATGAACCCCCAACATGGATAACCAGTTTGGCACTGGCATCCAGGCCCATATCATCAAGTATCCGGTCATGATAGATTAAATCGCTGATCGCCGCCTCAACTACCTCATTCCGGGGCGAATTGAGCAGGGTAAAGTGATCAGGATGGGCACTAAGCCGCAGATTATCTCTGATGGCCAACTCGCCCAGTGTCTTAAAATCAGCAGCCAATTCCTTTGACCAATTCCAGTCCTGCAGCAGGGGGTGAGTGGCCAGGGGGACCAGCTTGGAGGTGAGTCGAAATACCTTGATATCATGGGCCCGGTTGTGGTGAAAGAGCCGCATAGTGCTGGCGATGTTCATGCGGGCCAGTGCTGCCAATTTCTTGTGCCGGTCAGCCGGGGATCCTATCTTCATAAGATTGCCCACTGTTATGGTATGGGATGGCGAGCAATCCTGCAAAATTGTCGACATGGCCACAAAGCCGAAGCGAATACGCAAATCTTCACCCCCAGACATTGTTTCCAGTATGAAAAACCAAAGCCAGGAAACCCCAGCAAATACATTTCACCCAAGGGTATGGCTGACTTACTGCTGGTTATGTTTTTTAGCTTCAAAAATCCTGACGATGACATAGGCTACTAAAGCAATGACGAAAAAGGCCAGGAGCATCCAGGCTATACCGGCCAGGGTGCCGATAATAGTACTGTAGATCTCCAGCGCCCAGCGCTCGGGGGTCAAAGCGGTAACTACCGCTTGCCCCTTTTCTCCAGTGAATTGGGGATTAAAATACTGCTGTAGTTGATAGACCCTAACCCCGGCCGATATTCCGACCACATAGATGGCAAAGTTGAGATAACGCAGCCAGGACTTGCTGATATCTTCCGGAATCAGCCGATTTAGTATGGCATCAAGGGATTGGTTGAACAAGCGCGAGGTGATGAAGCAAACTAACAGAGATATAGCGAAGGTGACCGCCAACAGAGTAACAACCATTTTGAGCCCTCCTTTTTTATGAACCTATTATACCCATTCCATGGAAAACTCATCAGTTCACCCTATTTTGAACAAAAACATAGACGGGGCCAGCTGTTGAGCCAGGCCAGCGCCGATGCACTGGTACCAAAGAGATAAAAGGGCTTGTCCTCCAGAAGCTCCAGCAGAGCCTCTCCTGAACCATTGGACATTACACTTCCGGTGATCAGCAAAACGTCGGATATCTCGATAAGCCGGGGATTTTCCGTCATTCCATCCCAGATCTCTACGCCATACTTAAACTGTCCGATATTATCCGGATTAAGATCGCTTACCTTAACCTGCCCACTGCCCAGACGCCTTACGCAGTGCTCGATAATAGCTGGCTGATATCCGACTATACCTAAGCGGCAGTTACCATGCCGTTCCAAGATATGCTGGCTGATCCGCTCGGCACAGGTTTCCGGTTCTTCATCGCGGCAATGAACGGTTCCTTCTACCAGCCCCATAGAACGAGCCAGAGCATTTAACGTGGCCACTACCAAAGCCTCCTGTCCGGGGCGCTCTGCAGGCAGATCCAGGATAGACTGAATTGTGCCGGTAAAATCGATCGGATCAGCTGTAAATGCCTGACCCGCGTAACCATCGACCTCGGCTTGCAGCAAGATTTCCCTGCCCTGGAGCAGAGGATAATCCCTGCGTTTCGGACTTCCTATCGCTTCCTGCTGACTCAGGGTACGACTACGCGCCTGGACTGGCAGCCGCACGGCCTCTGGTTGGCGTTCCAGCAGGTATATCAAGGCCTCACGAGCGTTCACATTCATTCCCCCTTCCTAACCATTATACCAAGTTACACGGGGAGGTTCTTTCTGTAACAGCGCGCTGTTATAGAAAGAACCTCCGAGACCACTGAAAAAGTATTAGCTTTGTTAATCCGGGGCAACGCTGGCGTTCCCACAGGCCAACCGGCTGAGCTTCCTTGTTGGCCCCTATATTGGAGCGCACTTTTTCAGTAGTCCCTATGGTGCATAAAAACGGGCTGCCCCTGCTGATGACAGGTACAGCCCGTTTCGATACTTATCTATTTGGCGTCGGGAGTAAACAAGGCCTTGCCATATTTGTCCTTGCCAAATTCGCCGATCAGGGCTTGACCCTTCTTGCCGGTCATAAACTCGATAAAGGCGTTAGCGGCATTCTTGTGGATCGCAGGATACTTCGCCGGGTTCACCGCAATAACACCATAGGGATTCAAGAGCAGCTTGTCACCGCGGACCATTTCTTTGAGGCCGGTCTTCTTCTGCCAGGTTAGATAGGTAGCCTCATCCGTTAAAGTGTAGGCATTCATTTCATTGGTCATCATCAGGGTGTCGCCCATGCCCTGTCCGGACTCGATATACCAACGTCCGGTCGGGGTAATCTTCAGGGCGGTCCAGATGCTGAGTTCCTTGGTATTGGTGCCGGAATTATCACCGCGGGAAACAAACTTCTTTTTGGCAGTAGCGATCTTCTTAAAAGCAGCCTTGACATCAGTCATACCTTTGATCTTGGCCGGGTCGCTCTTGGGACCTACAATCAGGAATTGGTTGTACATTACATCCTTGCGGTTGATACCAAATCCACTGGCTACAAAGGCATCTTCCGCTGCCCGGGAGTGGACCAGCAGTACATCGGCATCGCCCTTTTTGCCCATTTCTATAGCCTGACCGCTGCCTACCGCTACAACCTTCACCTTGGTATTGTAGTCCTTTTCAAAGATGGGGATCAGATAATCCAGTAATCCCGAATCTTGGGTACTGGTGGTAGTAGACAGGGTCATGGTACTCTCGACTTTTTCCGCCGCCATGGCTGCCGGCACAATGCCCACTAACAGAGTAATGATCAGCATCAGTGCCAGCGGCAATCTCTTTCTCATCATGATTCTAGTCTCCTTTCCCTATTTAAGCTCTTTTGGCACCTTCGCAACATCATTGTACTGAGCCGGACTTATTGATATCTGACCGGCCTTGACCATGATATCCTGCCCAGGCTGACTCAATACCAGTTTGACAAAATCCATAGCCAGGGCACGATTAAGGGCATTATTGGGAACAGTTAAGGCATAGATGATAGGCTGCCCAATCTGTTCGGCGGTAGTCCCCTTGGCACTGTCAGTGGTAGTGACCTTGGCGCTCTTATAAAAGTCGGCCTGTTTCAGGCTGGAGAGGTTGAGCTGCTCGGGAAGGGTTACATACTTGAGGCCGTTATGTTGGGCTACCGAAAGATACTCGAAGGCATAGTCGGCCTTACCTTCTTTCAAAGCAGTTATCAGGTCGGCGGCACTGTCATAGACCTTGTCTTTCGGGCAGCCTGCCACCAGTTTGTTATAGAGTCCGGCTTCTTTGTTATACTTCTCGGCCAGCTGCCAGACCATCAAGGCACGGTATCCCGCCGGATCCAGGTCGGGATTGGTATGGGTGTAGGCGACACCCTTCCTGGTCAATATTTGGGGCCAGTTATCCGCCTTCACCTCTGAGGCATACTGCGATTTGTCAGTGTAACACAGCACCATCTCGTTACGGGCAAACATGACATACCAGTCGGTGAACTTGGGTATCATCAACTGGTCGAAAACTGAGTAATCAGCTGAGGCGACGATATCAGCCAATCTGCCTTCATCGGTCACCTTGCGGGCACAATCCAGAGACCCGGCTGATTCAAAATAGATCCGGGCCCGGGGATGCGTTTTCAGGAATTCAGTCTTGAGCTGAGTCATGGGAGCCTTGAGGCTGCCGGCGTGGAAAATCGTCAGTACATTTTTGTCCTGCGGTGCAGTTATGGATATATTTCTCCTGGCGCCGTCCCAGGCAAGTGTACCGCCCAGGGCTTCGACCAACTGGCGCAGCGGCACATAGATATGTTCTTCCGAAATATTAATGTCCTTTTGTGGTTTAACCGATTGACCATTAATCTTCAGTTCGTTCTTAACGGAGTCAACCTGGACTTCGCTGTCGTTTTTAATAAGCAGAATGGTTCCATCCTTGGAATTAGCTTTGGCATCAATGTCCAGAGTATCAGTGATCACCGATATGGGAACCATGGTGATGCCACCCTGTATAACGGCATCCGGATAAGGGATGTATTCTTCCCCCCCGGCCTGAAAACTGAGGTCTGCTCCCAATACCGTTCCGGCACACAGCAAACCCATCATTAAGACCAGCATAATAATGTACAGTTTTTTCACATACAATCCTCCTTAACAATCTTTCCTCGCCCAGTAATAGCAATAGCCCGTTGCTGCACTTCTTGATGCAAGATTTCCCAATGAACCTCTGCCACCAAGCGCCCTAATAGACCATGGTTCCGTCTAAAAAGGCTTCACTGCGCTTATCAGCGGGATATTTGAAAAATGTCTCTACCGCGGATTTCTCCACCACTTCGCCCCCTACCAGCAGTATAACTTCATCCGCCATGCGTTTGGCCTGAAATAGATTATGAGTAACCATAATCACGCTGGTTCCGAATTGTTGATGGTGATTACGCACTATCGCCTCAAGGATCTGAACACTGTGAGGATCCAGATTGGCGGTAGGTTCATCCAGCAAAAGGACCTCCGGCTTCAGCACCAGGGCCCGGGCCAGGGCGACCCTCTGCATTTCACCACCCGACAATTTAGTGGCAGGATAATTTGCGAAATCCTCCATTCCCACAAAACTGAGGGCTTCCCGCACGCTTTCCTCTATCTCTCTGCGTTGGCGCTTTCTAATCCTCAGTCCATAGGCAATGTTGTTGTAAACACTGGTGTCAAACATCAGCGGACGCTGAAAAACCATGCACATCCGCCGTGCTATGCTGTAACTCTTGTGCCCGGCCTTGATAAACTGGCCGTCCATAAATTTGATCTCCCCGGACTCAGGTTCTTCAAGGAGATCCAAGATTCGTAAAAGTGTTGACTTCCCGGCTCCGTTCGGCCCCAAAACCGCATAGATACGATCGCGTTCCAGGGACAGCCGGTCAATACTTAAAACAGTCCGGTCACGATAAACCTTGGTCAGATTGGTTATTTCAAATAGATTCATATTCTCAAACCTCACCAAGATCAAAATCTTTGGCATTCAGCAAAACAATCGAACTCACGATGAAGGATAATATCAGGAGAATGATCCCCAATGCTACACCCATCTCAAAGTTCCCCTGTCTGGTTTCAAGTATGATGGCTGTGGTCAGGACCCGCGTACTATGCCTTATATTGCCGCCTACCAGCATCACTGCACCCACCTCGGCAAAAGCCCGGCCGAAACCGGTCATGATACCGGCGATAATCCCCGTGCGCGACTCCGTGATGACGGTCCATACCGCCTGTACCCTGGTAGCTCCCAGACTGCGGGCATGATCATAGATAATCCCCTCCTTGCCCGCAATGGTGGCGGCGGACAGCCCGGTGATTATCGGAGTGACCAGCAAACACTGGGCCATTATCATCGCATTGGGTGTAAACAACCATTCCGCACTGCCCAGTGGCCCGCTGCGCGATAAGAGGAGATAGACCAGCAGACCGGCCAGAACCGGCGGCAAAGCCATCAGGGTGTAGATGATACGCAAAAGCACTCCTTTGCCAGGAAAAGTGGTCAAGCCAATCCAGGCTCCCAGAGGGATGCCGATCAAGGCACTGAAAATAGTAGCTGATCCTGAAACCAGCAACGACAGAAGAACGATTTCAAATATTTCTGATTGCTGCTGGGCCAGAACTTGGATAGCGTCGATCAAGATTACTACCTCCGGTCAAAACTGATGAAAAACAAGCACGATCCAACAAAAAAGCCCAACCAACCAAGGCCCGGCTATTAATGAATCGCAGAAATATTCAGATCCATCAGCCCTCCTTTCCAAACGGGAGGCGCGAAGGTTTCCCTTCACACCCTATCGGCCGGGGAACCATGGCCAAGGCTTTAGGTTCAGCGGCTCGGCGAGCGTTGTGTCTTGTATACATTATGAGATTCGACTCAATGCATAAAAATCCTTCAATAATCTCTTTTTCTATACCTATATAATTCCTTATACGGCAGGAAATCATCGAAACGCCAGGCTCCCGCCTGGCAGTCAGGCGGGAGCCTGGCGTTCCCACTTCAGCTATTGCCTGAAGAGCACTCTTTCAGCAGTCTCGGATTTTCCCATGGCTTATCAGGCTATTTGTCATATGTAAACCCCGCCTATAGCGAAAGATTCCTGAGCGGGTTTGCAATTCAGCATAATCATTTTTTACCCTGCTCAGCTCTTCGCAGCGCCTCCTCCAGCATTTTATCCTCAACGTAGGCGTCCTGATAGCGCAGGGGCTTGGGCATGGGTTCATAGTTCAGGTTCTTTTCGATAATATGCATATAACCCCAGCGAAACATATCCAGCAAAATGGGTTTGATGGTATTGCCATATTCACTGATGGAGTACTCTACTCTGGGAGGAACCTGTTCATAAACCTTACGGTTAATAATACCATCGCTCTCCAGTTCCCGCAGTTGATTGGTCAGCATGCGCTGGGTGATATTGGGCAGCGAACGGGACAGTTCCGAAAATCTCAGTGGGCCATACCACAGGGCATAATAAATCTGCGCCTTCCACTTGCCGCCGATCACATCTATCGCTGCCTCTATGGGTGATATATAAATCTTTTCCTCCGAGTTTCCCATCATTGCACCCCTTCCATACTATCCAATCCCCAAAATTCGACCCAACGTATGAAACACCAGCCAAATATACTTATATCAAAATTATAGCACACGTATTATTCGATAGTATATATACTTTTGTATACTACCTATATTTTTTGTGCCTACTTCCCTTTTTTATATCTACTAACTATAATGACAGTAACATTTAAGGGAACGGTTTAACAGTGTCGTAGAAAAAGACCGGCCCTCATAAATTAGGGGTTTTTAGAAGAGATACTGTTATGTATCCTACTTAAATGAGAGGTGAAATCGAAATGGCAGAGTACGAAATGAGTTTAAAGAAACAGCCTTTATATTGCAGCGCATTCTTTGCGACCAAAGCCACCAAAGAATTTTATCTGCAAGCCCCGGCATGGGTGAAGGCCTGGATGGAAGCCCTGGACGAAGTATATGCCGATACGCTGAACCCCGCCGCATAGTATTGATGAAAAGCGCCCCCAAAAAGAGCCCTCCCTTAATGAACTGAACCCAGTTCATTAAGGGAGGGCTCTTTATTGTTGACTCAACTTTCGCAGTTGACTTATGGCACGATGCACTACGGTACTGTCATTGCTGTGAAACTTCATATTGTGTCATTGCGAGCGTAGCGTGGCAATCTTCCCATATGCAGCTGTTATAGATTGCTTCGCTGCGCTCGCAATTATCACGGGTATTTAGCCCGCCACGATAAACGAAAAGCTTTAGATGACCGGGGAAGATTGCCGCGTCGCTAACGCTCCTCGCAATGACAAATACGTGAGTTTTCATAGCAATGACAAGTACACGAGTTTTCGTAGTAATGACAGGGTGGGGGCGGGGCGGCAATCCTTTATTGTGTCATTGCGAGCGCAGCGCGGCAATCATCCCTCGTTTTCATAACAATGACAAATACGTGAGTTTTCGTAACAATGACAGGTGGGGGGGGCGGGGCGGCAATCCTTTATTGTGTCATTGCGAGCGCAGCGCGGCAATCATCCCCCGTTTTCATAACAATGACAAATACGTGAGTTTTCATAGCAATGACAGAATGGCAACGTAAGCGGCCTTTTGCAGCTCTAACCTGTTAACTGCGAAGGTTGAGTTATTGACTTATTATAAGCAGGTAATAGAAGCTTCCCCATGCCTGTTAATTTGCCGTTGGCAAGATTGCCACCCCCAGAGCCAGGTGATCCCAGAGTGCCTTTTCCACCTCTTTTACCTGCTCCTTATCACAGTGTATAAGAATAAACAACTCTCCATCTTGTTCATAGCGCCTTTCTTGCGAATGCTTTACCCTGGTGAATAAAAGATCGAGCAGAAACCCAACCAGAAATCCGCTGCCCAATCCCAACAGACCCCATATTATTGGCCCCCAATCCAGGACGAATCCATAGATCACTCCCAGAACCATACAGGCAGTCCCCAGGATAGCCCCCCCATCAAACATACTCACACCATCCGCGTGATGAATAGTATCAAATATATTTCGGGTCTCTCCTCTTTTCTCCAGGGGTACCGCCAGAATCTGTTCTTTGCTTATACCGAGTTGTTCAACCTTCGCTATGGCTATCTCAGTATGGAGGTTATGGTGAAAGGACGCTACCAGGTACACGATACTTTTCCTCCTATTGATTGGATTATCGGGGCATTTTAAACAGAGGACTCTGGTATTTATTTTTCATAAACTGAGCCTGCTCCTGATCAAACATTTTGTTAACCTCTACCGTCTTGGCATATGCATCATAAATAGCGAAGCAGTAGAAAGAAGGCATATTGAGCAGCCACTGCCAATCCACAACTTCCTTCGCCAGGGAATACTGGCCGAGGGCGGTGTATTGTACAGCCGGAAGAAGATGGGAAAAATATACTATGACTGTCCCTCCTACCATCAGAAATATGGCGGACATAAGGGTCATAGTATAAAGGTGTCCTGCCCCCGGCATCAACATAGACCAGGCAACAGCCACCCAGGGATTACGTTTTTCATATGAATTTAGACCAGCTGATCCTATTACCATTGGTACTATCGGGGCGTACTCGTGATCTGCCAGCACGGAAAACTTGTTTATCTCCAGGGCAACACGATAACTGTCCCACACGGCAAATATCAGTATTCCACAATACAGTAGCAATAAATGAATATCCAGCACCTGTTTGGCCATCGCAAAATTGCCGGTAAAGCTATACATAATGGCAACATTTAGGTGTGCTTGGGTATTAATCAGCAATTCTCCAATAAACAGGAACATACCCTTGGCTATGCTGATCATTCTCAGATGTCCGAATCCGGGATAAACCAGGGACCACCAGGCAACTACCACCGGATTACGCAGGTGAAATATATTAATTGAATAATCAGAAATTGCGGCTTTAGGTCTGCGTACTATGTTATTAGGATAATCCTGCAATTACGTACACACCTCACAGGCAACTATTAATTTCATTCTTTCGAATGGTTGTTCTTTTGATCAAGTAAGATTCCTACTAACCACTGGGCAAGTCCCCCAATCGCAATATCGATGAGAAGGAAATCATTTGGTGCGACGGAAAACCAAAAATGACGGCTTTCATTTACACATGCCCTTCCGGTCATATCATCAAATGTTAAGCATTTATCCAGATCATTAATTATGATGCCACTAATTAATTTTATTTATCAGAAAACGCATCAGGAAAATACAATTTATATGGATATGGAGCATTCAAATATTTTCAGCATCTTTTGGCCCGAATAATTGGGGCATTACTTTGGTAACAGAATGATATAATCTACTCGTCAGGAGCTGGTAAAATGATCACGTTAAAAGGTAACTACAATAGCGCCATTATCTACACCGATGACCTGGAATCCAAGGCGGCAGCTCAGATCGAGGAGCTGTGCAACCAGCAATTCTGTCAAGGCCGCACTATCCGAATCATGCCTGATGTCCATGCTGGAGCGGGCTGCACCATCGGCACCACCATGACAGTGCAGGACAAGGTAGTCCCCAATCTGGTGGGGGTGGATATCGGCTGCGGCATGGAGGTTATCGTTCTGGAAGAACATAAACTGGACCCGGTCAAGCTGGATACGGTGATCCAGCGCATGATTCCCAGCGGCTTTGACATCCGCGATCATGAGCACGAATATGCCAGTTTGATTGATTTTGCGGCTTTGAAGTGCAAGAAGCACCTGAAGATCAGCCGGGCTCGCCTCAGCATCGGAACCCTGGGCGGGGGCAACCATTTTATCGAAGCCAATATCGATGGTCAAGGGAACCTCTATCTGGTGGTTCATTCCGGAAGCCGCTATTTAGGCAAACAAGTTGCCGAATACTATCAGGACCTGGCTTTCACGACCCTGGATGACACCAATCAACGCAAGCAGGATCTCATAAAGGCCTTGAAGCAGCAAGGTCGAAAAAAGGATATCGAAAAAGAACTGAAGAAAATGCCTTCCAGCAGAGTAAGCAAGAATCTGGCCTACCTGGAAGGCGATAATTTTCGGGACTACATAAATGATATGGCTATTGTACAGTATTACGCAAGCTGCAACCGGCGGGCCATCATCGATGAAATAACAGCCAACATGGGAATAAAGATCCGGGATCGCTTTTCCACCATTCATAATTACATTGACCTGAATAACATGATACTGCGCAAAGGCGCCATATCAGCGCAAAAGGGCGAACGGGTGATCATCCCGATGAATATGCGGGACGGCAGTCTGATTGCCATCGGGAAAGGCAACCCGGAGTGGAATTACTCGGCCCCCCATGGCGCCGGTCGTTTAATGAGTCGGAGCACCGCGTTCAAGTCAGTCAATCTGGAGGAATTCGAGGCCTCCATGCAGGGTATTTACTCAACGACAGTCAATGCCCGTACCCTGGACGAATCACCCATGGCCTACAAACCGATGGAGAACATTATAGCCAATACCGGAGAAACCATTGAGGTAGTCTCAATTATCAAGCCGATTTATAATTTCAAATCAGCCTGATCCCGCAAGCTGGACCTGGCGATTGTTTTGAAATATAATTTTTTGTTATAATAGCGCTAATCCGGAATAACGAGGTGATAGTCGATGCCAAAGGCATATGAATTCTACTGTGTGACCTCCTGAACCACCTGCAAGAAGGCCAAGGTTTGGCTGGAAGAACAAAAAGTCTCCTTCAGCTATCATGATCTGCTGAAGGAATCGCTGGAATTAACGGAGCTTAAAGCACTGGCCACCCAGAATGGCGCCACCATCAAGGAACTGGTAAACATCAAGAGCCAGGCGTATAAAAACCTGCAGCCGGATCTCAGCAAAATGGATGAGCAAGCAGTATTCGAGCTGGTGTCCGGCAATCCACGCATCCTGCTCCGTCCCATGCTCAGTGACGGTGAGAAACTGATGACCGGGTTTAAGGAGGATCAGTACCGCAAATTTATTAATATTGGTCAATAGTGCAAAAGGCCGGACGTTCCGGCCTTTCATACTGTCAAGAAAGTCTACTCGTGATTCAAGCTTAGGATTGCCGCGCTGCGCTCGCAATGACGCAATATAGATTAATTGTCATTGTTATGAAACGGGAGATGATTGCCGCGCTGCGCTCGCAATGACACAATAAAGGATTGCCGCCACGACACCCACCCTGTCATTACTACGAAAACTCGCGAACTTGTCATTGTTATGAAAGCGGGGGTGATTGCCGCGCTGCGCTCGCAATGACAGAATAAAGGATTGCCGCCACGACACCCCACCCTGTCATTACTACGAAAACTCGTGAACTTGTCATTGCTATGAAAACTCACGTATTTGTCATTGCGAGGAGCGCAGCAACGCGGCAATCTTCCCCGGTCTAACACTTTTCGTTTATCGTGTTGGGTTTATTACCCGTGATATTGCGAGCCGAAGGCGTGGCGTTACCGATTTGTTAAGTATATTGTAATTTATTTCAACCACCTGCGTATTTGATTATAATGATATTAATGGTGGTGTTGGATAAGTATGTATAAAAAAAGATCATTTCGTTACCTGGCTGTGTTCTTGATAGCCTTATTATTGTGCGGCTGTTATAATCTTTTGGCGACCGAGCCAACAACTTCGTCCGTAAATTCCCGGTTTGCGTCTTACGATGATACCGCATTACAGTACTCCCCTGCCGTGAAGGAATACCACGCAGCCAGTAATCTTAATAATGTAATCAACAACAATCAATTCAAGTTTTCATCGCCGGCCCGGCAGCTGCTTATCCAAAATGCCTTTGTGGTAGTACCGGGTAAATCAGCCGAATTCTATGAGATATACGATTCCGAAGATCAAATCCCAAACTTCATAACTACCGATTCCATGCTGCATACCTACCATCTGCAATTTGACTATCTGCTAAAAGTTGCGGAAGAAAGCCACCTGAACCCCGACTTGAAAAGCCTTAATTCAGCCATGCTGGCCGCCTCTCAGGAGCAGTACCATGCTCTGCAGAATACCTCCTGGGGAAACGCTGCCCGTCGCAACCTGGCCTATTTCGCCCTGGCAAACCACCTGTCTGATTTGGGCTCCAAGATACCGGACGAGGTCAAGAAGGAGGTCGATCAGGAATTAACCCTGATTGCGAAGCATGATGAGGTAAGAAGTCCCTCACCGATAATGAATATTGGTAATACCGGATCTCCGCGCGAGCTGCTTTATGAAGACTACACACAATATGTCCCCCGGGGTCATTATACGGAAAGCCCTGCCCTGGAGAAATATTTCAAAACCATGATGTGGTATGGGCGCATGACCTTTCGGGTAAAGAATGCCGACGAAACCAAATCGGCCATCTTGATGACAACAGCATTAAAGGATAACCTGCCCCTCTGGGAAAAGATCTATGATACCAGCAACTTCTTCGTCGGCGATAGTGACGACATCGATTATTACCAGTACCGGGAACTAATGACCGCTGTCTACGGGCCTAATCCAGATGTTAAGGCCCTGCCCGACGAGGCACATTTTACTGCTCTTATCAAGAAGGCAGCAGCCTTAAAACCGCCGGCCATCGTTTCTATCCCAATAATGGATAAAACGCTTCAGCCGGATACCGATAAAGAAATACTGGGGTTCAGATTTATGGGGCAGAGATATAATCTGGATGCCGAGATCATGCAAAAGCTGGTTTATGATAACGTTGAGGCCAACCCTGAAGGTGAGCGGAGAATGCTGCCATCCGCTCTGGATGTCCCAGCAGCCATGGGATCGGAAGAAGCCTACCGGATACTTGAGGCGGGCGGACAGACTGCATATGTCAACTACCCTGAGAATATGACCAAGCTTAGAGAGCACATCAACAGCTTGCCGGATAATACCTGGCAGCAAAACCTTTACTGGGGGTGGCTCTACAATCTGCAAACCCTGATCGCCAAAAAGGGAGCGGGATATCCTTCCTTCATGACCAATCAGGCCTGGGTTCGCAAGAATCTAAATACTTATTTGGGGAGCTGGACCGAACTAAAACACGATACCATTCTGTATACCAAGCAGGCTTATGTCATGTGCGGATGTGCTCCGCAGCAGATAAGTGAATGTGGTTATGTGGAACCCAACCCCGAATGTTATGCCAGACTAGCTTCGTTGGCAAAAATGACCCGGGTCGGGCTGCAAAAGCGCGGTTATCTGGGCAATACAGACCGGGAAAGCCTGCAATTGCTGGAGAAAACGTGCGAAACACTCAAAGCCATATCACTCAAGGAATTGAGTAACAAAGCTCTGACAGAAGATGAATATGGGTTCATTCGAACCTTCCGGCAGCCTTTATGGCAGATCTGGAGATCATCTATGAAAGACCAAGAGAAGAATGGCCGCGGTACAGTATCGGAGCCGGAAGACTACGCGGCTGCTCTGGCAGCGGACGTGGCTACTTCCCCTGAAATCGGAAAAGTGCTGGAAGAAGCTACGGGAGGAGTTTCCGACATCTATGTGGTTGTTCCCATCAATGGCAAGCTGCAAATCGCCCGCGGCGCCGTCTTCTCCTATTACGAATTCCCCTGGAACGCCGCCAATCGCCTTAGTGATCAGGATTGGCGGAAAATGCTCAGTTCGGGGTCGGCCCTTTCCCGTCCTGGTTGGACCGGTTCATTCACGAGCGATTAAGGGTTGGTAATTCCCGGCTTCGATAATACAATAATCCCAATAGAGGCGGGGAATAAGGCCAAACTGCTTTATTAATTCCCCAGTCGACGTACCGAACGCCGGGCATAGGTCTCCAGCATTTTCCACTGCACTATAGGGATGTTCTCAAGCAGTTCGCTGGGTATCCGGTACCATTGGGAAGCCACTTTGGTGCGGGCCACCAGCGAAGGGTACGCCCGGTGCAGGACGCTCTCCTCTCCCCAAAAATCACCGGAATGCAGTTGTTCTACCTCCTGACCGTCCTCATATATCCCGACCTCACCTTTGCAAAGCAGCAGGACGCCGTTGCATTCAGCGCCGGAAAGCAGTTTGCCTTTATGTCCGGTCTCCAACTGCATGGAATGAGTGATGCGGCTTTTTATTGGGCAGGATATCCGCTCGCCTAACAGCCAGGAACATTCCAAAAAGTGCCGCTTCTGCACCTCTTTCCTGGTGGCTTCAAATAGATTATTTCTGCGGAGAAATTCTATATATAGCGGACCGGGGATCTTCAAGACCTTGACATAATTAATTGCCCGATATGTGCCATTTGCGACCACATTTTTCAGACAGGCCAGCTCGGCAATCATTGAGCCAACCGTCAACTGGTTCCTTATACCCCGCTCCGGTACTATGTACTCCATCAATCCGTTTAAAATCATGAATACACTTTGACTTTTCTCTCCCTGTTTAAGCAGGATAGTACCCGGATTCAGCACCATAACCTGACAGTTCAGCAGCATCTCAATCTCGTTGGAAGGAACCTCGGGGAAGAACGTCTGTAAATACTGATTGGCAAAAGGCTTGGAATAATCGCGATCTGAGGGGATAAAAACGTCAACGGCACCGAATGTGGTCGTATCCCCTATCACCTTTTGCTGATCATTGAGTTTGAGAGCAGTATGGCTGAGAATTATTCGGTTTGAAGGGTCATCTTTGAAGTCTTCCGCATGACCATGGATCATTCCGCCGCCGATATCGATCTTTTTCAGCATCACCGGGGTATGATAGATTTCTTGTACCCGGTCATAGTATTCCTGCGTGATTCCACTTTTGTCCGGATCATCAGTAATCATTTTCTTCAACACATCCAATGATGCGATGTCGGCAAAATGGGCATAGGTTTTATAGCCATCGCCCCAAAGTGTACGCAGGAACATGATGCTGGTCTCGACCGGATGAGGTGAATAAACCGGCATGATCTCCAGGCCATCAACATTGTTCCACACTTCCGCCTCCAGATCATACACCTCAAAGTAGTTATTAAAAAGAGATTCATCCATCCCGGTCAGAGCGGCCAGTTTTTTCATCACACTGATCCGCACCGGCTTGGTCGAGTAGTACTTGATGCGGTGATCGGAACGCAATAATACAGTCAGGCCTGCGAAATGGTCGTCATGGGCGTGGGTATGAATAATACCCTCTATCTCACTTACTCCTATGCCCAGGGCCTGCAGATTGTACATAAGACTGGGGCCGGAGTCAATCAGATAGATTTTCCCCTGAAAAGTAACCACACTGGCCATGCAGGGCCGGTTTGCATCCCAGCCGTCCCCCTCTCCGGTATGAATGACGGAGAAATATTCACGACTAAAATGATGATAACCGAGGTGATAGGGGGACTCATATTCCTCATTGAGACCCAAATTCAGGTCTACCGTAATGGTCTCCCCCTGGTAGCAGAATTCGTAAAGATTGATACCCCTTCTCTGTACCAGAACCCCGTTTCTAAGTTCACAGGGTTCCTGCCCAATGATCCTGGTCTCCAGCAGTTCATCGGTCCTTCTGATATGGTCAAAGGCAAAACGCAGCTTTATCCGCATCATTTCCTGGGCCTGTTCTGCCGGGATACCCGCCTCCATTATCTCTTCGGCACTGGTCAGTCCGTAATTTCCCCGGAATATGTACTCAGCCTGGGCCTTCACCTCATGTTCTATTCCAATAAGCATAGGCTTTATTCCCTTGTTGTTGGGGTGATTGGGCAACAGCATGCCCTGGCGGTAGAGCATTTGCAAGACCGGGAACTCGGCAAGATTGGCAAAACGCTCGTTCTGCATGGGCAGATCGGACAACAGAATGGCATTAGGGCCGGTCTCGAAAACCTGTCCATCCTTTTCCTCGCTGTTTATAAAACCCTTTTTCATCAGATGCTTGACACTATCTGCCGGGCATCCACACAAAATGAAAAGATCAGCCTCCGGTATCTCCACCCAGAATATCCCGGCAGCTACTTTAATCTTCCGCAACGCTATCCCCCCAATTGCTGCATCACCTACAAAACGAATCTTGTCATTAAAAAAGATGTAACTATTCCGAAGTTACCTTGATTATTATACAGAGGACGGAAAATGTCCTTTTTTTGGCTGCCGAAACTTTTCTGCCAGATCCTGCTGCTGTTTTATACCGCCTTATACCTTGAAGATTATTCATGAAGTAGTATCATTAAATATACAAACACCCAATGTCATCTCACACGTTCCTCACCCGGGAATGAGAATATAGCGTGGGAAGGGGTTCTGATGTAATGAACGACGACTTTACCATCCAGTGGCACATCACCGAACGCTGCAACTCCTCCTGTTCCCATTGTTACCAGACCAGCAAGAATAGCGAGACCCCTTGGTCGGATATGTTGGCTTATATCGACCAATTCCGTCCCTTCCTGACCGGCAAACGCGGCAGGATCCATGTCACCGGAGGTGAACCTCTGCTCCATCCCGAGATCTGGCCGCTCTTGATTCGTTTACGTCAGGAATTTGCAGTAGCGCTCCTCACCAACGGCACTCTAGTTGATGAAGTAGCCGCCAAAAAACTGGCCGATCTTGACCTCAAGTATGTACAGGTCAGCCTGGACGGAGGAGAAACTATCCATGACTCCATCCGGGGCCCCGGTAATTACCAAAGGGTACTGCGCGGCACCCGCCATCTGGTCGCCGCCGGGGTCAAGGTTTATGTCGCCTTCACCGCTCACCGTCTCAACTTCAAGGATTTGAAGGTAGTAGCCGAAACTGCTCGGGATATGGGGGTTTACAAGGTAAGGGTGGAGAGGATGGTCCCGATCGGTAATGGCTCCAACCTGCACATTCTGCAGCCCGAAGAGGTTAAGGAAATGCTGGAATTGATGAATACCCTGCCCATAGCCATGGAGCGCTCACTTCAGTTTCTCTGCGGCGGAATTCCTTATCGCTGCAAAGCCGGCAGCAGTCTGATAGCCATACTGCCCGACGGTACGGTGGTACCTTGCCGCCGCCTGCCCATCGCCTGCGGCAATCTAAGAGAAGATTCCCTGATGGATATCTATAACAGTTCCCTGTTCAAACGCCTGCGTGATGATGTATGCGCAGACTGCCAGGTATGTCCCCACGTGGGTGTATGTAATGGAGGGCTGCGCTGCCAGGCCTACGCGGTCACCGGCGATCCCTTCAATCGTGATCCCGGCTGCTGGCTGCAGGCGACCACATGCACTCATAGATAAGTTTTTCTCTTTTCCAACAATTGACACAAACAAACACATATTTTCTGATAACATTACTAAGAGGTCACTATGGTTTACCAATGGTGACCTCCAATTGATTCAAGTTAAATGTGATAACGAAGGAGAAGTTATATTAAGTATGGATAAGTTAATTGAAATGATAGCAGCAGAATCAGGCCTGCCGGTCAAGAAGGTATACAGTACCGTCGGACTGCTGGATGACGACAAGACCATCCCCTTTATCGCCCGCTACCGGAAAGAGGTGACTGGCGAACTTGACGAGGTGCAGATACGCCGCATTTCTGAACTGCTGTCCTTCTACCGTAATCTGGAGCAGAGGAAGCATGAGGTCTTGCGCCTGATCGAAGAACAGGGCAAGCTCACCGAGGAGATCCGCGATAAAATAACCGCAGCCAGCCGGCCAGTGGAGGTCGATGACATCTACCGGCCCTTCCGTCCCAAACGGCGGACGCGTGCTTCTATGGCACGAGAGAAGGGCCTGCAGGGTCTGGCCGTTTTCATCATGAATTGCACGGAAGCAGATTCTCCTGCAGCGGAAGCGGAGAAATACCTTAATGATGCTGTCCCCAGCGTTGATGATGCCCTGCAGGGCGCCCGTGATATCATTGCCGAACTGGTAGCGGATGATCCGGCGATGCGCCAGGCAGCCCGTGACTTGTGCCGCAGATACGGTGTGATCGGCAGTAAAGCTCGCGACCCTGAAAAGGACAGTGTCTATTCTATGTATTACGATTACCAGGAACCCGCAGCTCGCATTCCATCACATCGCATCCTGGCCATAAACCGCGGTGAGAAGGAAGAAATAATTAAAGTAGGGCTGGAAGTCGACCCGACACCCGTATTGAATATGTTAAACCGCAGGTATTCCATGCCCGGCCTGGCCGGCGAGCAAATCAACATGGCGATAGCCGATTGCTGGCAGCGCCTGTTGGCTCCGGCCATTGAAAGAGATATCCGAAATGAATTGACAGAATCCGCCCACGAACAAGCCCTGCAGGTCTTCTCCAAGAATCTGCGGGCCCTCCTGCTGCAGGCTCCGGTCAAAGGCAAGGTCATGCTGGGGATCGATCCCGCCTACCGGACCGGCTGCAAATGGGCAGTCATCGACCCCACCGGTCTGGTATTGGAAATAGGAGTATTCTACCCTACCCCGCCCCGCAAAGATATCGCAGGTACTGAAAAGGTACTGTCCAGATTGGTGGAAAAGTATAAAATCGATGCTATTGCCATTGGTAACGGTACCGCTTCGCGGGAGACCGAACAGATGGTGGCAGCCTTTATTAAAAAATCCGATTATCCAGGACTCGTCTACACTATAGTCAGTGAAGCAGGGGCCAGTGTCTATTCAGCTTCGGAACTGGCCGCGCGGGAATTCCCCGAACTCGACGTAGCTGAACGCAGCGCCATCTCCATTGCCCGCCGGATACAGGATCCTCTGGCCGAACTGGTCAAGATCGAACCCCGGAGTATCGGCGTGGGACAATACCAGCATGACATCAATGCCCGCAGTCTGGATGAAAGCCTGGGCGGGGTGGTAGAATCCGCCGTGAACTATGTCGGAGTGGACCTAAATACCGCCTCAGCCTCTTTGCTGTCCTACGTGGCAGGGGTCAACAGCTCAGTAGCCAATAATATCGTCAAGCAGCGCGAAGCGAATGGACCTTTCAAGAACCGCAAACAACTGCTCAAGGTTCCTAAGCTGGGGCCCAAGGCCTTTGAACAGGCCGCCGGTTTCCTGCGCATAAGCGGGGGAGAAAACCCGCTGGATAACACCCCCATTCACCCCGAATCCTATCAGCTATCCAATGGACTATTGAAACACATCGGGGCTGGCCTGGATGAACTGGGCAGCGGAGAACTGCGCGCCAAGCTGCAATCATTCAATACTGTTCAGGGAGCAGAAGCACTGGGAGCCGGCCTTCCTACCTTGCGCGATATCATCGATGCCCTCCTGCGCCCCGGCCGTGACCCCCGTGAAGATGTTCCTGCCCCGGTGTTCCGGCAGGATATTTTAAGTCTGGAGGATATAAAAACTGGAATGGAATTCGATGGAGTAGTCCGTAATGTGGTCGATTTCGGGGCCTTCGTCGACCTGGGTGTAAAGGTGGACGGATTGGTTCACATCTCGGAGATCTCCCAGCGTCGCATCAAGCACCCTTTAGAAGTGGTTTCGATCGGTGACATCGTCAAGGTACGGGTATTGAGTGTGGACACCCAGAAGAAGCGGATAGCACTGAGTATGAAAGAGGTCCCCTTAAGCGGGCAGCCCCAATAGGGACAGAGGGGACGGTCCTTTTTGACACCGTCAAATTTTGGTAATAGAATAAATAAGGGGTGGTCAAATGGGGCGAGTACAACGAGAGTATAGCCTTACCGGGTACTATCATATAATGATGCGGGGAAATGAACGAAAGAATATATTCTTGGATAATCAAGACCGGCAAAGGTTTATTGATACCTTGGTCAAAAAGAAGCAGCAAACAGGATTCAAATTGTATGCTTATTGTTTGATGGACAATCATATTCACTTATTGGTAAACGATGAGAAGCAAGAAATATCTATCATTATGAAAGGTATCGCAACGAGCTATGCAATGTTTTTCAATCGTAAATACCAACGTGTAGGACACGTTTTTCAGGACCGTTTCAAGAGCGAATCAATTGAGAACGAGCAGTATCTATTTGCTGTCATTCGTTATATTCACGCCAATCCAGTAAAGGCTAACCTGGTGGAAAAACCCGAAGAATACATTTGGAGTAGTTTTCGCGCATATATTGATGCCAATTTAGAAGGATTCCAATGGGTAGATATCAAAGATATCCTTGAGTTATTTTCTGGGGATGTTGAGGAATTTAAAGATTTCTCCAATGAGAGAATGAATAGTGAAATAGATTTCCTTGACAACGACCATGAAGGCATTGTTGGGAAGATCGAGCAAGGCCGACTATATCTCCAGGAGTATTTGAAACGACAATGGCCGGATGAAAGTATTGAGACAATACTTAACGACCCCAAAATCAAAAAGGACGTTATAGTGGAACTAAAGAACAATACTGCTTTATCAATAAGAAACATAGCTCAAATACTAGGTATAAGCCGTGGCTCGGTCGAGAAAGTAAAGACTGGAAGATAATTCGGGTGACAAAAAGGACCGTCCCCAATGTCCCACCAATGTCCCACCACTAATATTCCAGGTTCTCCTGCTCTTCCATTCTGGCTTCGCCCATCAGTATGATGAAGAACAGAGCCACCAGAACAAAGACCAGGGAATAGGTGATAACGGCAGTGATGGAGTTTGCCATGATACCAGTCAGTTTACTTAGAGCTTCCTGAGAAAGCTGGCTTCTCACTGCCGGCTGCAGCAAAACCCGGGCATCCTGGACATTTTTGAGCATACCCGCTGCCGGAAAAGCCATATGCAGCCCCTGCAGCATAATATAATTCTGCAGAGCTCCAAAAATGCTTATACCCAGGGTCAGACCCAGGCTCTGGGAGAATGACAGGGTCGAATTGGCCACAGCTCGCTTGCCGTACTCCATATCATGGTTGGAAGCCATGCTGAGTACCGACCAGGAAAAACCCATGCCCAGACCGGTGATGATCATATATACCACCAGCATCCAGTAGGCACTTTCTGTATTCAGAGTCCCGAGAGCGCATACGCCGCCCAAAAACAGAGCGCAGGAAACCAGCATAAGTCTCCGGTACGAAGTTTTGTGCACCGTTTGAGCCCCGATCTGACTGCTCACCACTGAAGCCAGCATCATGGGCGTCAGGGCCTGGCCTACGCTGGCTGCCGTCCCGCCGAAAACCGCCTGGATATATATCGGTATATATACTGCAATGGGTATGTATACGGCACAGTAAAAGAAAGCAACCCCTTGGGTCGCGCCAAACAGCCGCCTGCGGAAAAGATCAAGCGACAAGATCGGATCAGCGGCATGGCTTTCCTGATAGAAGAATAGAACAGCAAATACCCCGCAAACAGCTATAAGGCCCAATTCCAGAGGTGAAACGAGGTTATAGCCCCTGCCCATCAAGTAAAGTAAAACCATAAGACTGCAGATCGAAATGATAAGATACGTAGCTCCCGGCCAATCCAACTGCTGCTTCGGCATAAGATTGCTATCCTGATAAAAACGGAACAATAATACAAGTGACACTAATCCCAGCGGGATATTTATATAGAACACCCAGCGCCAATCAAGGTACTGGGTAAGGAAGGCCCCCAGCAGCGGGCCAAAGATGCTGGACAATCCAAAAACCGCTCCAAACAGCCCCGCCATCTTACCCCGCTCGGACAACGATACCACATCGAAAATAATTGTATAAGCCAGGGGGACCAAAGCGCCGGCTCCCATTCCCTGCAAGCCGCGAAATACAGCCAACTCAACCATGCTGTGGGCAGTGCCGCACATAATCGACCCACCGATAAACAGGGTTAATCCTAACAGGTAGAAGGGTTTCCGGCCAAAGATATCGGCCAATTTGCCGTAGATCAGCATTCCTGCCAGTTCTGTGGTTATATAGGCCGAGGTGACCAGAGTGAATTTATCCATCCCGCCCAGTTCACCAATAATGGTCCCCATGGCGGTGGCTACGATGGTATTGTCCATAGAAGCCATCAGAATCCCCAGCAATAATCCGGTTATTATCCACTTTCTATTGTTTGTTGGCATGAGTCTCCCCCCGTTATCAACGTTTTTTCAGGGTACTGAACTTCAGCATAAACGTTGCCCCAGGGGAAAGGTCAATAGGGTAGTCAGATATGATCAGATCTTGCGGATGATCGACAAGGGGACATAGTACTTGGTGTAGCGGTTGCCCTTATGGTCGGAGAAATCGCCTCTCTGGTCGGAGACCATCACCGTAGCCCTTTTGTTTATCCGATGAATGAAACCCTCCAGGCGTTTTCCTTCATAAGGAAAGGAAATCTTGTCACCCGGCACTATACCCAGCTTTTGGCGTGCAATTTGTTGGGTGGTAGGAAGCTGGTGGTAGCTGTCGGTATGGCCAAACAGATTACGGGCAATGGTTTGAAAGCGTTCCTGGTGACAATTGGAACGCCGGAAGTGGACGAACTCCATCACGTGAACCAGCTCATGTTCAAATACCAGTTGCAAAGCCTGCAGGCTGTTTTTGGTCGGGAGACCGCTGACCATATGGCTGCCTTTGACTATGTCGTAATGGAAAATAAAGTCCAGGCTGATCCGCACTTCAAGCTTCATGCTCTCCGGCCGGGACAGATCGATATTGCGGGGACACGAGGTTATCCCGGCGCTTTTGGTCATGCGTCGTGACAGTTTAAATCCGAGCGTTCCCGGGAAGTTATCGGCAAACCAGCCTTGAAAGAAGACGTGGTCATAGAGTTCAAACAGTAAAGCCAGATCATTATCGCTGATTACTTTTATGTCAGGGCTTTTGACATTTGCCGATCGCTGGGTAAATAAATCCCCAACCAATCTGCGTTTTTTCAATATCTCTTTCTCGCGGTATTTGACTGTAATAATATCCATCATCACTAACCTCACCAGCATTTTATCACAATAAGAGAACGGATGGTCCCTTCTGTCTTAGCAGCCCGGCGAGTTTCTGTATTTACGGCAGGATTTCTTGCAATCATATGAGAAGTAAGCTGTGAAAGGAGACGGATTATATGAAGAGCAAGATAGCTGAGGCCATCAAATTAAACAACTCGCCGGTAGCCATCTTGTGGTCAGACAGCAAACCAGAACATGCCCTGCAATTCAAGGAGGAACCCACTCCCACCTGCTATGTGGTCTTTAAACCTCTGGAGGAGGTTAGCCAGGATGAGACTCCCGAGGCCATTGTCTTTTTGGATGCCGACCAGCTTTCGGCCCTGGTGACCCTGGCCAACTATGACCGTCCTGCCAAGGATAATGTGACAAAATTCTCCGGAGCCGGCTGTCACAGCACCATTTTAGAGGTCATCGCCCAGGGCCGGGCTGAAAATCCCAAGGCCTTGATCGGGCTTACCGACCCTTCCGCCCGCAAGGTAATCAACAAAGACATTCTGTCGTTCAGCCTGCCTTATCAGCGTTTTCTCGAACTGGAGGACCAGGTGGAGGAAAGCTTCCTGACCAAGGAGACCTGGCTGAAGATCGCGGAGAGGATATAGGGGACCCGAATAATTCCACTTTATACTTATGATAAACACTATGTTAATTTAGGAAACTAATTTTGTTTCTCTGGTTTATGTATTTCCGTCAGATGACTGGTAATATGGGAGATATCTCCCTTTCAATTATTGCTAAGCGGATCTTCTGCATGAATACTCGAAGGAGGTGCAATATGGCCGGATTGAAAAGGCCTGTTCATGAAATCCCATCTTTTGTGAGTGAGGCCTTGAAAACAGAAGGGCTTGAAGAAGCCTACCAGGCAAGACCACCCTATCAGCGAAATGATTATATCGGCTGGATCATCCGGGCCAAACGCCAGGAAACCATTGACAAGAGATTGAATCAGATGCTGGAAGAATTGCGTGACGGCACCAAGTATATGGGCATGAATTACCATGCCAGGAAAAGCCCTGTGACTGAAGCACCTGATGCAAGGAGCGGAAAGATGAGTTTTTTCCGGGAATTGATCGCGCCCTGCGGGCTTAACTGTGGGGTTTGTTACGCCTTCTTACGCAAGAAGAACAGATGTGATGGTTGTTTGGTGGAAAGTGACCGGAAGATAGGGTACTGCTCAAGATGCGCTATCAAGCTGTGCAATGAACATGATAACGCCGATTTCACCTATTGTTTCGAATGCTCCAGATTCCCCTGCCAGCGCATGAAAAGGATGGAGAAGCGCTATGTCGAGAAATACCATCTTAGCTTGCTGGGAAATCTGAAGGACATCCATGAATCAGGCTTTCATCACTTCATCAGCAGTGAAAACGCCAAATGGATATGTCCAAACTGTGGTGATGTTTTATGTGTGCATAAGGCTGCCTGTCCTGGTTGCGGCAAGGAATACAGATAAAAACCTCAACCTTTTACATACTTGAATAAAACCCCACTGTCGCCTACTTCTTTGAAACCGTTATTTACGAATACTTCATACCCGCCGCTGTCTGCTAACCCTTCGGAGTAGGATGCAGCTGATCGGGTTAGGTCGGGGTCTCTTTTATCCAGCGTAAGCACCTGACCAAATATGGGATCAAAACTGATCGAAGGACCAGGAACCGGCCCCGGTGTTTCCTGTTCGATAACTCCGTTATCCTGATCCGGGGCATACTCCAACAGCGAGGGGTAAAAGGCCAGGATATCGGGAACAACATGACAAAAGGTCAGGACCAATCCAGACAGTTCATTTACTATTCTCGCTTCAAGGTGTTTTTCATCATAGTCCTCTTCCATGGTAAGTTCATGGATATAATAAACATTCTGATAGGAATTACCGTTTTCCAAGCTGAGAGGACCGTCCTCTTCATCGCTTAGGGCGGATATAACACACCCCAGTTCATCATCGATATCTTCACAGATTACCAGGGGATCTTCACCCTCATCCTGCATTTGTCTGCACAAAATAAGACACCCGAACAGTTCCCCGATCTTTACCGCTTCCCGATAATCCCCCTGATAAATACCTTCCATTCTGTCATCCAGCAAATCAAAGGGTATCCCATAAAAGGTCATATGGTTCCATACCACACAGGTGCTGTGGCAGTCATAGTCGCGAAAATCTCCATGAATATCAAACACATGGTTTTTACTTTTGGAATAATCGGCACAGATGGACTCGATTTTGATCTTCTTTCCCATATTTAGCCTCCTGTTTTTTCTATATATTCCAGCAGCTATTGGTGACTATTGGTTGTTGATCCCATAATATCACTTAATATCTGAGAAATTCATTATACTTAAGATAAAATGATATATGTAGTAACATGTCGCAAAAGGATGAATGCAATGAATAGAAACACCAAAGCCTGGATGTCGCTGAGCTTGCCGCTCCTGATACTGATCGTGGCCTATCTGGCATTAATAAATATGGACTCCCTTTCCCCAGCGCTGGACAAGACAGTTCCTTATTTGCCCTACCTCCTTTTGACGGTAACTGGTATCCTGGCCTATCGCTTTAACCAGAGCAAGATATTCTATCTGGCTATGATCCTGATCGTGATACTAGTATTATTCACCAAAAACACCATGGTCTGGAACAACCTAGAAGTGGCTGAGCTCGACACATTATATTCGCTCATCGCTATTTTGCTTCCTTTTAATATAATTGTATTCAGCCTGGTTAAAGAACGAGGCATCTTCAGCCGCTGGGGATGGTGGAAGATGCTCTTCATAATGGCCCAGTTCATGGGAGCCGCCTGGCTGATTGCCGCTGCCCCTCCAGCTGTAATGAGCATAATAAACGGCGAGTTCCTGCCCTGGAATCTTCAGCTTATACCGAGCATTGCGCCGCTAAGCCTGGCCATTCTGGTCTTGAGTGCGGCAGTTGCCCTGCTGCAGCTGCGCTTAACCAAATCGTTTTTTGCCACCATATCCCTGGGCTTGATCCTGAGTACTGCCCTGCTGGTATACTGTCGGGACATTCCGCTGGCTGCCACAGTGTTTAATAGCGCCAACGGTTTGCTGATGATCGTCTATATTATTCAAAACTCCTACAGCATGGCCTATCTGGATGAACTGACCGAGATTCCGGGCCGAAGAGCCATGCGGGAAGAGTTGATGAAACTGAGTGGAGACTATGTGGTGGCTATGGTGGATATCGATTTCTTCAAGAAGTTCAATGACAAATATGGCCATGACGTCGGAGATGAGGTATTGCGTATGGTGGCTGCCAAACTGGACCGGGTAAGCGGCGGAGGCAGGGCCTTCCGCTATGGCGGAGAGGAATTCGTGATAGTATTTGCTGGCAAAGACCTGGCGGAAGCCTTACCCCATCTGGAAAAATTACGCGAAAATATCGCCGGGTCAGCCTTTTCCATCCGGGGTAAAGACCGCCCCAAAAAGAAGCCGGAAACGGTAAAGCCGACCAGGCAAGTCAAAAAGGTCTCAGTTACAGTAAGCATTGGTGCCGCGGAAAAAAGCCTGGGCCGGGAAAAGGCCGGCGATGTATTGACCTCAGCAGATCAGGCCCTGTACCGTGCCAAGAATGCCGGTAGAAACCGGGTCAGCAAATAGAACGACAAAAAAGAACCCCACCGCAATCCCATGAACGATGGGGTTCCCCTTAAGCATGTGATCATTTCTTATGATACAGCTTCTCTATGTCCGCCGCGAAATTCTTCAAAACATTACGGAATTTGATCTTGAGAGTGGGGGTCATCTCGTCGAGATCGGGCAGGAAGACCCGGTTGGCAACGTGGTAGTCCTTAACCGCTTCATATTCTTCCAGTCCTCTGTTGGCTTCGCTAACGTCGAACTCGATCAAGGCCCGAACCTTGGGGTGCTCACTGAAATCAGTGCCAACTTTGACCGTCATGCCGTCCACCTTTACCATCTGGCTCTCATCAAAAGTGATGCCCTCAGCGGTCAGAGCCTGTAAGATCCGATCGAACTTGGGCACGATTACCGCCCCCACGAACTTCTTGTCATCGGCTACCGCACATACTTGTTCCACGTAATTGGCAGCGGTAAACCGGGACTCCACCTTGGCCCGGGGCACGTTCTTGCCGGTATCCAGTACCATTATCGCCTTCTTGCGATCGATGATTATATAGTAGTCCTTGCCCAGTTTCTTATTGTGAACCGTCTTGCCGATATCCCCGGTATGGAAGAAACCATCGGGGTCAAAGGCCTCGGCAGTCGCTTCCGGATTGTTATAGTAGCCCAGGAACACATTGCCTCCCCTAACCAATATCTCACCATCTTCGGCCAGTTTCACTTCATTAAATGCGGTCTCCGGGCCCATGCTGCCGGGTAGAATCGCCGCAGCCACACTGAAATTTACAGCGTTCATGGTCTCAGTCAAGCCGTAACCTTCAATGATCTTGACCCCCATGGCCATGAATAGCTTGCATAAGCGGGCCGGGAAACTGGCGGAAGCCGAACAGGAATAACGGTAATTCTTGCCCAGCAGAAATCGCACCTTGCTGAAAACTTTGGTATCCGCCCATTCGTATTCTGCGCGCAGATCATCCGGCAGACCATCGAACAGAGTCCGACCATAACTCATGTCGACAAATCCGTTCTCGTCAGTCTGATAATCCACCACCTTCAGGCCGATTTCCATGGCCTTTTCAAAGGCGGCCTTGCCCTCCGGGGTAGCCGAGGCAGCATCCCGCATCGCTACATAGAGTCTCTCAAAGATGCGCGGGACCGCGCAGAACCAGGTGGGGTTGAAAATCTGGATATCCCGTATCACCGTGGCCGGCTGTTCAGCATAAGCGATGGTCCCCCCGGTAAACATGGTGTAAACCTGGCAGCACTGCCGCTCATAGGTATGGGACAGCGGCAGGAAAGACAGTTGTATCTCATGATCGGGATGGACCCCTCCCTCACCAAACCTGAGTATGTCGGCGGCCGTTGCACTCATGAAGCTATGATGGGTATGCACTGCCCCCTTCGGATTGCCTGTGGTACCGGATGTATATACGATGGTGGCCATATCCCAGGGCTTGATGGCGTCGCAGGCCTTATGATAGGCGTAAGGGTGGGTCATCTCATATCTTCGTCCTTGATCGATGACCTGCTGCAGCGAGACGAATTTATCGTGGTCCGGCACGGATGCCCGCTCGGACATCACGATCACCTTCTCCAGAGTGGGCATATCGCCTAGAATTTCCAGCATCTTCTTCACTCCGTCTTCATCCCGTACGAAGGCCACCCGGGACCCCGAATTGTTGATAATGTACTTGATCTCATTCATCGAGAAAGATGGATAGATAGTTACGGTTACCGCGCCGCAGCCGAGGATAGCGAAATCGGCCCACAGCCATTGCGGACAGTTATAAGACATGATGGCCACCCGGTCGCCGGGGGTAATCCCCAGGGACATCAGCCCACAGCTCAGATCTTTTACCTTAATATAGGTTTCGGAATAAGTGAGAACAGCAGTTTCGGTCGGTTGGGCGGGGTCAGGTTGGTACCATTGGCACCTCCGGTCTCCGAATCGGTAAGCCGAACGGTTGAACATATCGGGCAGTGTGGAAAAATACAGGCTTTCGGTGAAATTATCGTTACCCTTTTCCATAACAGACACCCCCACAAAATATTATTGAGTTTTCGCAATTTTCTGTCTTATATTAATATATATAGCACATTATTCGCTCTAAATGATACCCAATGTTCCCCAGTCTTATAAAATACGGGGCAGGGGTCTGAACGAGTCCCTGTCCCTATAAAAATTTTGTTTTCCCAGGTACTCTACCTCCCATTATGCAGTATTGTATTATATAATATAAGATAATTGTCCTAGTATAATCGTCCTGGAATTGCTCTACATAGAAGATTTTTTATGGGTGAGGAGGAAACATTTTGTCGCAGCCAGACTACAAAGATTATATAAAAGTAAATAAGCTAATTGATTTAGAAATAGATATGGGTAAGGGTAATTTAGAGCAAAAAGATGTTTTTTCCAGCCGTGTTGAAGATATCAGGCGCGATTCCATAATCGTGGCTGCCCCATATAAAAAGGGTTCTCTGGTACCGGTGCCGGTAGGAAAAGATGTCCTGATAAGGGTTGGCAAAGATGGCACCTACTATTTGTTTCATACCAAGGTAACCGCCAGGACAGGTGGTCAACAACCTGTTCTGCAATTATCCATCCCCTTCAAGATTTCCAAAATACAAATGCGCAGTTGGGTAAGAGTTGATGTCAATCTTCCAACACAATATCGTCTCCTGGAATCTGAAGATGAATTTATAAAGTCCACTACTACAGATGTCAGCGGCGGGGGCATTTGTATGTTGGTTGATAATGAGATTGAAAAGGATATTCTGCTGGAATTGAATATCGCTTTCCCGGATAACTTCATATTAAAAACCAAAGGCATTGTATGTCGTTGTTTAAATGAAAACAAAATTATTAGATTGGGTGTTTGCTTTCAGGAGATCAATGAACGTCATCAGGAGAGAATAGTTAATTTTGTGTTTAAAAAACAGCGCGAGATTATTCAAAAGGGAGTAGCTAAACCAACAGTACGTTAAAGTCAAAGATACACCGAACTCCAGGGTTGACTATTGAAACCTGGTGATTAAGATGATACTGACCAATTCCGGATCAAACTGGCTGCCGGACATTCTGATGATTTCGGCCCAGGCCTCTTCCGAACTGACCGCTGCCTGATAGGGCCGACCATTTACCATGACATCGTAGGTATCGATGATGGAGATGATACGGGATAACAAGGGAATGTCCTGGCCGGCCAGTCCAAAGGGGTAGCCGGTTCCATCCCAGCGCTCATGGTGGTGCAGGACAGCTTCCGCTATCGGAGCCATCTCTGGTGAGCTCAGAGCAATTCGATAACCGACCTCCGGATGCTTCTTGATGGTCTCCCATTCTTCAGCAGTGAGCTTGTCTGGCTTTTCCAAAATATTGTTGGGTATGGCTATCTTGCCGATGTCGTGGAGCGCGGCCAGCAGTCGCAGACTGTCTACATCACTGGCTGGAAGCCCCACAACCTCAGCAACTTGTACTGCCATTTTCTTAATACGGTCACAATGTTCCTCGGTTTCATGGCTCCTGCTCCAGAGGGTCTTCTCCAGAGAACTAAGGAAATAGCTGCGGGTGCTCTTGTTCTCCAGCAGCTTGTTACGATACATCTTATCTTCAGCTTCTTTAATAATGCTGGTGATATCCTGGTCTTCATGATTTTTTGTGGCTAATCCCAGTGATAAACTGGTTTGAATGGGCAGGGCGGCAGAAGTTTCTGTGTTATTTAACCTCTTGACGATTTCACTTGCCGCCCCGATGTCACAACAGGGCAACAGTATAATGAATTCATCACCGCCCCAACGCGCTACAATGTCTTCGGCACGGCAGGCTTCCCTTATTGCAGTTGCAACATTAATTAAGTATCGGTCACCTTCGTAGTGTCCCAGGGCGTCGTTGATTAGTTTCAGTCCGTTCACATCGCCCATAATTATGCTGATGGGCAATTGTCTTTCCGTATCCAGCCGTTTCAGTTCCTCTTCAAAATAAGCCCGGTTATACAAACCGGTAAGCCGATCGTGAAAACTCAAATACCTTATTTTATCTTCTGCCTGCTTCTGATCAGTGATATCATTAAGAATACTTAATATGCATGCCCTGCCTTCTACTTCTATGTTCTCGATAGACATTAGTCCCAATCTCTCAGCTCCCGATTTTTGACGGAACAATATTTCTAAATCATGAACAGGCTCTCCCTTTCTGAGTCTTTCCCGAACATGGGAACGTTGCTCCAAATCCACCCACAGATGCATACTAAATGAATTGGATTTTAACATTTCGTCCTTATCGTACCCGACCACCCGGCAAAAGGCTTCATTGACATCAATAAAGCGGCCTTCATCCAAGGTGGATATGCCCAAGGGAACCGGACTGGAATTAAAGGCCTTGGCAAATTTGTCCTCTGACTTTTTCAGGGCATCATTAGCTCTTTTTAATTTGTGAATGTCCCTGATTATGCCGACCAGATGGGTTTCACCGCCTATATCCACCAGAGCGCCGGAATAATCATAGGTTTTTATTTCGCCTGATTTCAATCTAAAATTCATGACCTCGCTGAGTATACGACCCTGAGTGCGAAAAAGTTCGAGAATATGCTGACGATCCGCCTCCTTCTCCCACACCCTTAACTCCTGGGAAGTGTGCCCAATTACTTCATGACGTTCCCAGCCGGTGTGTCTTAAAAAGGTTTCGTTGACATCTATATAACAGTGATCCGGTAATTTGGCGATAGTAATACCCAGGGGAATGACCTCAAAGGCCTTAAGAATTCTCTCATCCGATTTTTGCAGCGCCTGTTCCAACAACTTCTGTTCCGTCATATTGGTCATTATACCGACAATGAACAGCTCTCCCCTTTCGTTTAGACTGGTTCCCGCGCTGCATAAAAACCAACGCCAGGAACCGTCACGATGCCTGAGTCGGAATTCCAGCCGGACTGGCTGCCTGCTTATAAGCAATTTATCGAAGTGGGCCCGACACTTGGTGATATCATCGGGGTGCAGGAAGGCTGCCGGTGTAGTGCCTTCCGCTTCTGATATATCGTGACCCAATATCTTGGTCCATCCCGGGGATATAGACAAAATCCTTTTTTCGCTGTCAGCCGTGAAGATAATTCCGTTGGCATCAGCAAAGATATCGCTCAGTTCAGCATCCGGGACCTTGCGGTCTTCTTTACGCTCATTTTTTATCTTTTTGAAATGTGTATATTGTGGTGACAGGCGATAGGAAAAGTGCTTCGGTGAAGTCAAACTGCGTTCCTCCTCGCACTAAAAATGTATAATATTATCTCTTGGATAATTTTTATTATTACTTATTTTAGTTTATATTTTGTCAATAATCTGTATAAATATCAATAAATCGTCGTAATATTTTCAATAGTGCAAAAACATCACCGAAAATCCCACTGACATCACCACCATAACCTCGTTATAACAGAATGACTCTCTCCTGATCACTCAGGAGGGTGGAAGATCAGATATATTATTCAAGTCAAAGCAGGATATAGTTTTTTTTGAGCGAAGTTTACTTAATCAAACAATTATTGACATTGGCAAAATTGCTCTATTGCTTATTCACTTACCGGATGAGGTGGCATAATGATGCAACTGGTTTCTCTGATCACCTTTCTTGCTGCTGGCATATATATCTATCTGGCGGTTTACGGGCTGCGCATGAAACCCCGCACGCGCCTCAATACCGTATTTGTCGCTCTTTGCCTGGCCTGTGCCCTGTGGGCCTGCTGCATTGGCTTCATGTTCTCGGCTCCCAGCCAGAGCACAGCCTGGTGGTGGTTTCGTATGTCCTCCCCTGGCTGGTGCCTGGGTCCCCCCTTGCTCCTGAACTTCAGCCTGGTTCTGACTGAGGCCCGTGTCTCCTCGCAGCTTTATAAAAAGCGCTTCTGGATTTATATCCCTGCGCTTATTTTCATCGCCATTGCCATGAATAAAGGACTTACCGCCAATACCCTGACCCATGAAAGTTTCGGCTGGAGCCCCTTAAACTCAGGTCAATCCCTGGGATACTGGGCTTTTACCTGTTATTATATTGTCTGTATTGGCTCCAGTATTGCCCTGCTATGGCGCTGGGCTGCCCGCTCCACCCTGGTACGCGAAAAGAAGCAAGCCCGGATCGTTATTGCCTGCACCCTCATCGGGACCTTGCTGGCCTTTTTTAATGAATCACTCCTGCCGGTTTTAGGTTATAACTACATCCCCAAAATGCCGGTTGTACTCTGGCTGATCTGGGCCTACGGCTTGTGGGTCGCCATCAGCAAATACAGCTTTATGTACGTGACACCGGTCGTTGCCACCAATGAAATCATTCGCAGTATTGATGATCTCTTGATCATGCTTGATCTGCAAGGCCGGATCATTGAGGTCAACCCTCGGGTCAGTGAACTGCTCCAATTCTCTTATGCGGATTTGCTGCTTTCGACCATTGAAAAAATTACGGATGATCCAGCAACCATCAGAAATCACCTTACCCGTTCGCAAAATAATCCTTCGCATACCATCCATGAGGAACTGCCATTAAAAACCAGGTCAGCGCTGGCTATCCCGACCGCGGTTTCTCTATCAGCCATTAAAGATGAATTCGGGGATGTCATTTGTTTTGCGCTGGTCGCTCGCGACCTGCGCCCCACACTGGCCCTGCAAAGCGAAATCAAGGAACGCATCCGAGCGGAAGCCGAACTCAAACAGGCCTATGCTGAAGCGGAAATAACTCAACGGGAGCTGGCCGAATCAGAGAAGATGGCGGTATTGGGCCAACTGGTGGCCGGCATTGCCCATGAAATCAATACCCCGCTGGGTGCGATCAACTCTTCGGTAGGCAGTATTGCCGAGGCGGTACCGCATGCCCTGGAGCAGATTCCGGAAGTATTCTCCTGGCTGACGGCAGCAGAGCAGCAGGAATTCATGCATATGCTGGATATCGCCCTTAACTCGGACACCGTACTTTCCATGCGCGAAAAGAGAGCTCTGCGCAAGACCCTGACGGAACAGCTGGAAGCGGCTGAAATCCTCCAGGCCGCCAGTTATGCCGATTCCCTGGTGAATCTTGGCATTTATGACTACACGGCAACAATGCTGCCCCTGCTCATCCACCCGCAAAATGAGCTGATCTTCAAGGCTTTAAACAATATCTCCAGCTTGATTCGGGGAGTAAAAAACATTCAGACCGCCACCATGAAGGTCAGGAAAATCGTATTTGCTCTTAAGAACTTTGCGCGATTTGATAACAGCGGCGAAAAGATTTCCTTTGATGTTCGCGAAGGTCTGGAAACGGTGCTAACCCTCTACTATCACCAGATCAAGCAAGGGACGGAGTTAATGCGGGAATATGACGAGGTGGCAGCTATTCTCTGTTACCCGGACGAGTTGAATCAGGTCTGGACCAATCTGGTCAATAACGCCCTGCACGCGATGGATTATAAAGGCACCTTGACCGTGGGGGTCAAAGAATTGCCTGACCAAGGAGAGCTTATGGTCTATGTCGGGGACACCGGACACGGTATGACCGCGGAAACCCGCGAGAAGATTTTCAATCCTTTTTTTACCACCAAACGCGCTGGGGAAGGCAGCGGGCTGGGTCTGGACATCGTAAAAAAGATAATCGAAAAACACGAAGGCCGGATCGAGGTGGATAGTGAAGTCGGTCTGGGCACCACCTTCAGAATATTCCTTCCGGTTGCTTGAAGAAACCGCCGCTATAAACAGCGGTATATTATCAGGAGAGGCGGTAACCCATGGTTGATTTGGCCATTTTGTGCGTTGATGACGAACAGATTATTCTCACCAGTCTGGAACTGCAATTAAAAAAGCATTTCGGCAATCAATTCATTTATGAATTTGCGGAAAGTGCCGGCGAAGCTATGGAAATTATCGATGAACTGGTGGAGGGCGGCATTCGGATTGTACTGATCGTATCGGATTGGCTGATGCCAGGCACCAAGGGAGACGAATTTTTGATCAACGTACACCAGCAACATCCCGAGGTGGTCAAGGTGATGCTCACCGGTCAAGCCGACCTGGATGCCATAGAAAGAACGAAAAATCAAGCTGATTTACATCGCTGCCTGTACAAACCCTGGACCGAAGATGAACTTAAAGAAGCCATACTGACTGGAGTGGAGCGCATTGATGGTAAATAAAATGGTGGTCATCTGCGTTGATGATGAAGAAACTGTATTGCAGAGCCTGGAACTGGAGCTGGCCAACAAATTGGAGAACTGCATCCTGGAGTTGGCCCAGAGCGGGGAAGAAGCCCTGGAAATCTGCCAGGAATACAAGGATAAAAACTATGATATCCCGGTGGTAATCTGTGATTACATCATGCCCAACCTGAAGGGCGACGAGGTGCTGAAAAGGATTAACCAGACCCTTCCCCATACCCACAATATCATGCTAACCGGCCAGGCTGATGTATCCGGCGTGGTTCGCGCTATCAATGATGCCCATCTGTACCGTTATATCTCTAAGCCCTGGGAAAGGGAGGACCTGTTCTTGACTATCTCTTCGGCCATTGAACACTATCGCCAAAGCCGGGAGGTGGAAGAAAACTATCAGGCCATGGAGAAATTTATCCCCCGGGAACTGCTGCGGGAGCTGGGCGTCAACAAACTGGCCCACATACATTTCGGGGATTGCATAAAAAAAGAAATGACCGTTTTATTCGCTGACATCAGAGCTTTTACCACGCTATCTGAAAATATGTCTCCCCAGAAGACTTTTGCATTTTTAAACACCTACTTTGAGCTCATGGGACCGATCATCCGTCAGCACAACGGCTTCATCAATAAATTCATCGGCGACGGCATTATGGCGGTATTTCCGGATAAACCCGAAGACGCCGTTGATGCCGGCATTGCCATGCTGGAAGCCTTAATGGTTTTTAATGTCGGTCCCGAAAATGATTCCCCCAACATCAATATTGGCATCGGGATTCATTCCGGACGGGTCATTCTCGGAACAGTCGGCGAAAAAAAACGCATGGAAGCCACGGTGATTGGTGATAGTGTCAACGTCGCGGCCCGCCTGGAGGAAATGACCAAGGCGGTGAAGAGTCCTTTGCTGATCAGCAGTCATACTTATGAACTCATTGATGAACGCGAAAAATACCTGATTCGTTACCTGGGACCCCTGGATGTCCGCGGCAAAATCATGCACATCCCGCTGCTGGAGGTCTATAACGCTGACCCGCCGGAATCCCGCACTCGCAAACAAGAACGCAAAGACCAGTTCCGGCAGGCAGTGACAGCCTTCCATGAAGGCGACCGCGACCGGGCCCGCCAGCTATTCGCAGCCTATCAGGAAGCCGACCCGGATGATAACGTGGTGGCGTTTTATTTGAAGAGGTTGGGGTAAGACATTGGCAGGCTAAAAAAGCCTCGAGGGGACGGGGTTACCGACATTCCGATATGTCGATAACCCCGTCCCCTCGACAATTCAGTTAAAAACCAGCCAGATTATCCAATCTGCGTCGCTGGTATGCCACAGCACAACATAAAACCAGAACCAATACCAGCAGCCAAGCTGGGTGATAGAAAACATAAACCACCATAACAATGGGCAGCAATAGGGACCTGACCAGCAGGCGCAGCCATGACCTATCCGCGATATAATGAGCAATGGGCGGAGAGTTCTGGTAGTAGAAGTTCACAAAGCCCAGTCCCCAACTGTTTTTCATCAGGCAATCATCTCTAAAGTGCCGTAACAAGGCCACTGGGAAGGCGTATTTTGAACCGAAAGCAGCTGTGGCTATAAAACAATTATCGTGAGATTCTTCCGTGATCGTAAGCACTGCAGTGCTTCCACTTCCCAGAGCTGCCCCGTTGGCAGGATCGCATAAAGTGAGATTCACGCTACGATCAGCCTGGATGCTGTCCGAACTGATGATGCTTATGGAAAAGCTCTTCTGCGTCTCCTGGTCGCCAAAAACCAGCGTACCGGCGACAGCGGTATAATCAGTCCCCGCTCGGGCACTGCCGTCACTGGTGCTGTAGCTTACGCTGACTTCACCGTCAGCGCCTCCGGTTCTCGTTACCGTAATGGTTACGCTTGCTTCCGTCTCATTCACGCTATAGGCGGCAGCACTGAATTGCAGCTGACCGGGTTGAGGTACCGGTGACTGTTCATTGTCTATTATGGTCAGTATGGCGGTATCTGGTGTGCCCAGAGCAGCAACTGCCGCGCCGCTCAGGGTCAGATTTAGCGTTTTATTCCCTTCATAAACGGCATCGTCAATGATTGCTATCGTGAAGGTCTTGCTGGTTTCGCCGCCGGCAAAGGTCAGGGTATCGTTGGTTGCGATATAATCGCTTCCCTCGGTGGCAGTGCCGTCGCCGACGCTAAAGTTTACGCTCACACTGCCGTCACTTCCGCCGGTTCTCGTTACCGTGATGGCTACGCTTGCTTCCGTCTCATTTATGCTATAGGCGGCTGCACTGAATTGCAGCTGACCAGGTGTAGGTACCGATGATTGTTCATTGTCTATTATGGTCAGAATGGCGGTGTCCGGGGTACCCAGGCTAGCTGCCGCATCATTACTCAGGGCCAGATTTACCGTTTCATCCCCTTCATAAACGGCATCATCGCTGATAGCTACCGTGAAGGTCTTGCTAGTCTCGTCATTTGCGAAGCTCAATGTCCCGTATGCTTCAGTGTAATCGCTGCCTGCCGTGGCGGTGCCGTCGCTAGTGGCATAGTTTACGCTCACACTGCCTTCACTGCCGCCGGTCCGGGTTACTGTAATAGTAGCCTCGGTGCCGTTTTCCGCCACGTTATAGGCAGTATTGCTGAAAACAAAAATGTCTGACAAGTCATTATTAGACAGGATCACAGCGGGAGCATTTTGTATATAAACTGCCCCCGAAGCATTATTCCTCAAATAATTGTTGGTTATCGTCTGGACAGCGTCGGTATTCTCTATCCTAATTCCATAACCCGAGCTGTTTATTATATCAGAATGATTGATCGTAATACTTGCGCTGCCCGTCTTGAATATCGCCGCTGCTTCCTGGAACGTGCTCCACCCGTGAGAATTGCCCGCATATCTCACCACACAGTAATCCAGGTTGACGCTGCCGCCGTCATTTACCTTGATCTCTCCCCAACCGCCCGCTGCCGGAACGGATGCGCTGCCGTCTCCGTTGCTGTCTCCTCCTACGGTATCATCCCGTATATCCGTGAAATATATGCTGTCGGCCGAGGTGCCCGCCGCATTCAGGGTCCCGCTGATATTTAATCCGGAAATGTGTTCAGAGCCTGCAATATCGAATTTTATAATTGTCCCCGGTTGAATCGTCAGAGTTACACCGCTGTTTACTGTTATAGGTTCACTTACCATATAAGGACTTCCTGCTTTATTCCAGGTTGTGTTAGTGGTAAGGCTTTCAGTAATACTAGTTGCAGCAAATGCAGTCTTGGAAGAAAGAAAGAATGCTGTAATTATGAATAAACCCATACAAATGTTCTTTCTAAACATTTCGTATCCCCCATCTATTTATTGGTTGAAAAATATGCATTTTTTATCTCACTATATCATTGGCGTTAATATACTGACAAATCGAAAACATATATACAATAGCAACATCTACAAAATTAGCATTGATATCCTGACGAAATTGCGCTGTTCATATTGGAGAATTCATCCGGTATTCGAAGCTTATAATAGACGGCTCTGATCTGTGATGCGATCTTCAACACCATCCGCTTATTGCTCCAAGAAAACTTTCCCGCGACTGCCTAGTTGCATATTTCGTGCAGGCCCAAACAAAAAGGCTTTGTGATATTTGTTCTTAAACAAATATCACAAAGCCCTATACTATTTGTAATGTAGCAAGGTGACTCTGGTTGACTGACAATTTATTCACTTACGTCACTACCATAACTCTAACCTCTCCGCCTCACTCCGCAGGTACTCTTTGAAATTGGGATGGGCAATACTTATCAATTCCTGGACCCTTTCCCGGATAGAACGCCCGCGCAGGCAGGCCACGCCATATTCCGTTACAATGTAATCCACATCCACCCGCGATGTTGTAACCACCGTTCCCGCAGCAAATTGGGGAACTATCCGCGATACAGTATCGTTGGCAGCAGTAGAGTATAAAGCCAGTATGGATTTACCTCCAGGAGATTCCAGTGCCCCGTTGATAAATTCCTTATGGCCTCCGGTTCCGCTATAAAGGCGGGGACCAACTGATTCTGCGCAGCACTGCCCGGTCAAATCGAATTGCAGGGCTGAATTAATGGAAACCATTTTGTTATTGCGGCCAATAACCGCCGGGTCATTTACTACGGTGCCCCGGTGAAATTCCACTGCCATGTTTTCATCCAAGAAATCAAATAGTTTTCTGGTGCCCATAGCTATATCAACGATAAACTTATCTTTCCACAAAGTCTTTTTACGGTTGGTAATTGCGCCCGCTTCCCAAAGATTCAAAACCGCATCGGTAAACATCTCCGAGTGCACACCCAAATCTTTTTTATGACGAAGGCTGTGGGCTATAGATCCCGGAATGCCGCCGAATCCTATTTGGATAGTAGAACCATCCTCGACCAGGTCAACGGCATACTCTCCTATAACACGATCCTTGTCAGTAAATATAGGCAAAGGATATTCCGGCAGTTCTCTTTCACTCTCCACCAGATAATCTATGTCAGTGATATGTACCTGGGTATCGCCGAAGGTCCTGGGCAGGCGCGGATTGACCTCCATGATGACGATATCAGCCTTTTCGATAAAATCCTTTTCGATAACTGTGCTGATAGAAAGTGAAAAATACCCGTGTTTATCCATGGGGGATACGCATCCCATGAAAACATTCGGTGATCGGTAAGCCAGGCGTTTTTGGCTCATTTGATGCAGCTGCATGGGAACATAAGAGACCGTTCCCTGTTGGTGAACTGCACGAGGGCCGTCGGTATAGAACCAGCTATTGAGTAGAAAATGTCCTTTCATTTCAGGCCTGGTATAAAAATCATACTCATACTGCATCATGGCATTGACTACAGAAACATTCTCTACCCGGTCTTTTATAGTATGCAGGCTGCGTAACAGGGTGGCGGGCTCACACATTGCCAGAGCCGTGACCACTTCATCATTACTCTTTATGTTCTCCAAAGCCTTTTCAACACTGACCAGTTTACGCCGGTACAAGTCCCGATAATCCATCAACACACCCCTGTTCGATTATGAAGCAATATGCAAACATTATGTCATAGAGCTAAGTATTTTGGCAATAAACTATTGTATAGTTTTGCGATGTTATTACTATCCTGTTTGAATTACCAGGCTATAAACTTATAATATCAAAAACCCCGCCAAAACATGGTTTTGACGAGGTCACACTTTTTTATATGGTGCCTTGGCCAATACGCAAACCCGCCGCTTCGCAGGGCAAGCCCCTTTATATTATATCTGCCCTCTATTTATCAGCTCATCTGCTTAAACCTGGGTATCCTGACCGATCAGCGTCTATGCTACTTGCTGTGCAGATTGGCGTACTTGGTGCTGGTACACTTTGGCAAATTGGGATCATCGGTATCCCAGTAATGATCCTGGGCCATTTCGTCGTCGCTCATGCAGAGATAGTGCGAGCTTACCCCGCTGCCGCTGCCGGTATCATCCCAGGTTACATCCACATGGTAATACTGCCCGTCAATCTTGACAATATTCCACTCATGTCCGGCAATGCTCCAGGTGTCGGGAGATTCCAGCCTCCCGTCGACCACCTTGCATTCAATACCAGCCAAATGACATAAGAGCAGCATGCTGTTGGCATAGTCGACGCATACTCCCTGCCCGTACATGATCAGTTGGTTGGTCCAGGAAGGATAATCCTCGGTTACGGTATTCTGCCCATATATGGTGTTCAAAGCAATATAGTCGTGGAGCGCCTTGACCTTATCAAAATCGCTCATGCCCGGTTTGGCACAGGTGTTAACGATGCTTTTGCTTTTATCGAGCAGCTTCACCAGTTCGGGATCTTTGAGCTTATAGGGATTGCCATCCAGCAGAGCGTTGTACAAATCCCAATGGGTACCGACCTCATACTGGTAGCCCAGTTCATCCCAGAGATCACGATTGGGCTGGGGATCGCTCGGGCTATTAATTACGGGACCGATCTTTATACTGGCCGTATTGGAAGCAGGGTCCCAGCTAAAGCTGTGATCAAGCGCCCGGGCAGTAAATTCGAGCGGTATGAATATTAAGCCATTCTGGTCTGCCAGCGGCGTCTTCAGATCGAACAGCCACTTGTTTATCCAGGCGGTTTCCATGTAGTAGGAATTAAAATGAACCTTCCGGGCTCCCCTTTTGATGGATACCTCCTGGTTGACATCATCCCAACCAGCCTGCGCATTCAGCAGCGGGCATATTTCAAGATAAGGAACCATTACTCCCCCATTATTCAGATAAGGTTTTTGGCTGAGCTTTATCGGTTTATTATTGACCAGAATTTTTATGCTGGCATTGGAAGCGGTTTGGGGCAGAGTTGAAGCGGATTCTGACGTGGGCGCAGTGCTGTCGCTCGTTGCCCCCCCTCGGGTAATCACTATCTTTTTTTCATCCCCGTACCAGTTTACCTGGTAGCCCATGTTTTCGGAGACAAAGCGCAGCGGAATCATGGCCCGGCTGTTGACGACCCGGGCGGCGCGGTCCAAAGTGACGGGTGATCCATTCACTGTTGCCGTCCTGGAATCCAAAGTCAGCATGATCTGATTGCTGACCTGAGTTATCTGCACCTGTCGGCTGGCCGGCAGCCATTGAATACTGGCACCCAGGGCATCCAGCACACCCCTCACCGGAATGAGAGTAACCCCATCGGGGTTGTAGGGCGCAGTATCCAGCTCCTGACTTTGACTTTCGCCGTTTATTTCAACGTATATTTCGGTATAGCCAGGATAGAGGGTAACCGAGGTACTGTTTTCCGTCGTGGTTTGAGACTGTACCAGGGTAACGGGTAGCAGCAGAAATAACAGGGTAGCCAGGAAAATGCTCCAACTCTTTATTCTCTCCACTTTTCAGCCTCCTCCATATTCATAATGATAAAACATGCAATCGGATCTTTTTTCAGGACGTGCTTACATGATTTTGTATAGATGACCAATTATAACCGATTTAATAAATCGTAACATGTGTCATGGATAAAATGAAAGGGGCATAAAGCCATGCCTTGGGGAATAATTATATGAAATCACTGTGTATCATCCAGTGCACTGTAACAACCTACTTGCCCATAATTGTTCCACCAAACAGTTAATTCATAGAGTATTGGCAATAGGCTTTGCCCCATATCGGTTAAAGAGTATTCAACTCTTACCGGCATTTCATTATATTGCTTTCTAATAATTAATTGATCATTCTCTAGTTCATGCAAAGAACTAGAGAGCATTGTATTGGTTATTCCTGATATCTCTCTTTTTAATTCATTGAACCGAACAGCTTCTTTTCTAATTAATTGCGCCAATATACGCAGTTTCCACTTGCCCCCGATTATCTCCAATGCGCATTTTACAGGACATTCTTGATTAGCATCGGAATCTCTAATGGAATTAATATATTGCTCCAATTCTTCTTTGTCCGCCATATCTACTCCTTGTAAGTACGAAAAAAGGTACCTAATCATAAAATTCTGCGTACTTGTTAGTATAAATACAGTTAAGTATATTAAGTATACCAAGTACATTTTTTAGAGTAAATGTTCTATTCGAAAGGAGAAACTAAACTTTGGAATTAATGAAAGCAATAGCCCTGCGTAAATCTACTCGAAGTTACAAGTCTGAACAAATTAATGATGAAGCCCTGAATACTATAATTAACGCTGGATGCGCCGCACCAGTAGGAAATGGTGCTTATGACACTGTTCACTTAACTATTATTCAAAATTCTGCCCTGCTAAACAAAATCGCAAAAACATCTGCAAATATATTTGGGAATCCAAATGCCAACCCATTATATGGAGCCCCAACATTAGTAATTATTTCTGGTAAACCAAATGACAAATTCCCTAATGCTGAAATTGCTAATGCAGCTTGTATTATTGAAAACATGGCTCTTGCGGCAACCAATATCGGTATAGGCAGCGTATATTTATTGGGTATCATAAGTGCATTCCATGAAGATAAAGAGCTGCTAAGCAGTTTGGATTTACCTGAAAGTTTTATTCCTGCTTCTGCTGTTGCATTGGGTTACCCTACTGAACCATTTACCCTAGAAAAAGAATTGAAGCCAACTATAAAAATTAACAGAATTACAAGACGTGAGAGCTAAGAGACCGGAATGGACGCAGGCGGCTGCGCCGCACGCAGAATAATTAAGATTAACGCAGTCTTTTTAAAGTTTCAATGGGAAATATCTGCGTGAATCAAAAAAATCTGCGTACTTCCCCCTTCGGGGACAACTTATGTGCCTTCGCGCAATCAATGACGCTGCGTCCATTGGTTACCCTTACCAATGTTACGCAAAACCGGGCAACTGCGAAAGTTAAGTCACTTAGAATTCACAATGTCAGCCAGGTTAAAATCAACTACCTTTTTCAAATCTTCCAGGCCCATCTCAACTTGGTATCCAATTTTACCAGCACTAAACACAATTGTTTCGAAATTGGCCGCTGACTCGTCAATTATAGTAGGAAAACTCTTTCTCATGCTTATAGGGGAACATCCCCCATGTACATATCCGGTAATTGCCAGTAAATCTTTAGCTTTTATCATTTCAATTGCCTTTTCCCCTACGGAATCAGCGGCCTTTTTAAAATCCAATTCCAGCGCAACCGGAACCAGGAACACATAATACTTGTTTGTTTTCCCCACTGTTACAAGTGTTTTATATACTCGATCCGGATTCAAATATAAAACTGCTGCAACCTCAATGCCGCTGATTGCATCTGTATCCGCGTAACAATGGCTTATGTATTTCACTTTCATTTTTTCTAAAGTTCTCATTACATTGGTTTTTTCCGCCATCTTAAAATCACCTTACATTTTAGTATTAATAATGTTCGTCCTTAAGATCCCTAAGTCCTTTTAAACATATACCTTTCCTTAATTCTTCTACAGAACAATTCCAAAAACTCCTGCTCTCGAAAAAAGCAATGCAAAAAAGCATCATCGAAATCAGCTGAGTCTCTAGATGGCAATAAATTCGGGTAAGCTAGGCAGCTAACGATAGTTTTGTTTAAAGCGATCCCATTGGCCTTCCGCAGTGGACGAAAAGGTATCAAGAGAAGGGTTCCCTTGACATTACCGAAAGACGAAGTTGAACGAGGGCGGCACATGATATTGCCGCCCTCGTGTTTGCCTGGTTTGTTCGTGTTGAAATCAGGTGAGATTCGTTGCTCTATTTCCAAATCGTTCCGAGAGGAATGATTTTCATCAAGCATATCTCATCGCCCACCTTGATACTTCTCAATAATTCCACATCTACTTCACAACCAAAAGCTTCCTCGAAAAGGACCTTGCTGTACCCCGTGGTACATTGACACCATGTGTACGTTTCCAATTTGTCCACATTGGTCAGCATCGGGCAGGGGCAAAACGGGAACTGCAGATAGAGTTCCCCCTCGGTGCAGAACATGCCGGCTGCGTTGGCCTTTTCCAGGCTCCCGAATTCCTCCATGTTGGATGATGCTGCAACCAGCTCCTTCACCAGCGCCAGTTTTTCGTCCATGCCGTATCCGCATTGACAGTTCATTCTGATCTGCTTAACCGCAGATGGATCAAAGCAGTTTTCCAGTCTGGTCATGGCACCCTTCACCCAGATAGCATCGTCCTCTTCCTGTTCTCCATAGATGATCCCGCTTGCGGTTTCTTCGTCGCTTGCTGATTTTATCGCGCTAAACAGTACCTGCTCCTGGATTTTTCTAATCTCAAACATCATAAAACCTCATTTCTTCATTTTTCTCAAGCAAAAAGGCATGAAAAAAGCACACCAGGATAGTGTGCCGATGCAACAAGACATTTTTGCACAGCTCATCCCCTATCAACCGTTATTCAAATGCATGACAAACTAAGGCTACATTTCATAGCCGCAGTTATTGGGCTGCATCTGAAAACTAGCGATAGATCGGATCAGTCACGTGCTCAATGTCCTTTCGGTATTAAGATGCGTGTTTATAGTACTATATCAGGCCATTTTGTTCAAGGGGTTCTTGGCAGGTTCAACAACCTCACAATTCGCGTTCTTAAGCTTATACTCCATTCCCCAGGCAAGCATCGAATCAAGCACCAGCTTCAGGCTGTATCCTGTGTCCGTCAGCGAATATTCAACACGCGGTGGAACCTCGGGGTAGACTTTGCGGGTTAAGAGCCCCGCTTCCTCCATGCCCCTTAGATTCTGGGTCAGCACCTTTTGCGATATGTTGCCTACCGACTTCTTGAGTTCACCGAAACGTTTGGTTCCTTCCAATAGTTCACGCAGTATTAGAACCTTCCAACGATCACCGATGAGCTGAAGTGTCACTTCAACCGGACAGGCGGGTAATTCTTTCTGTTTCAACAGACCATCCCTCTCAATAGTTTCCTTTTGGTACCTATAGCACTTTTGAGTGCTTACTTGCTAATGTATACTATAGCTCCTATGATGGACATGTGGCCACGCAAAACTATACAGGGAGTTGTTAATAATGAACGAAGTCGTAACCTTTTTGAGAGATAACCCGGTGCAATATTTCGCAACCATTGGATTGGACGGAAAACCCAAGGTGCGTCCTTTCCAATTCATGCTCGAGAATAATGGCAAGCTTTTCTTCTGCACCAGCAATCAGAAGGATGTATATCAACAAGTCGCAAAACAGCCCTACGTCGAAGTCTGCATAGCCAGCCCGAGCTTCGCCTGGATCAGATTGAGCGGCAAGGTTGTCTTCTCCAAAGACATGGAGATCAAGCGAAAGATCATCGACACCAGCGAACTGGTCAAATCCATCTATAAGACCGCCGATAATTCCGCATTCGAGATCTTCTATCTGGATGAAGCAAAAGCTGTGATCACCGATTTTTCAGGCAACCCGCCCAGGACGTTAGATCTTTAAAATTTTAAGGGGAAAATAACAGGGGACAGGGTTGTTGACACCTCTATGCGGAGGTATTGTCAATAACCCCGTCCCCTCGACACCCGTCCCCTATCGACACCTATTGGGCTATTTTTAATTTTTGGCTGATACTGGTGGTAAGTTTTTGGGCACTATCATAGGCATCTGCTTTGATTGTAACGGTTTTACCGCCATAAGTTGAAAGATCAAGCGCTGCTTCATAAGGAGATCCCACCACTTCCGCAGCATATTTCCCGTTAACATAGTACACAACTTTGGTTGTATCCAGTCTCTGGTTGCCAACATAAGCACTGATCCTTTGAGTCTTTGCTTCCAGCGGCGGCAGTGCCGAATTGGATAAATCAACGTAAATAACTGGACTGTTTGTATTCATCTCGCTTAAAAAATATGGGCTGGCAATGGCCTTCTTATATGCATTCAATATATTTTGATTACCTGACAGCAAGCATTTGCGAGCCGCTCCCCAGTTTTCTTCGTTATCCCAGTAAAACACGGCTTTGACTGCCGGGTAGCGGCGAGCGATTTCATCATAGAACTCTTTGAGGTCCTTAGCTCCCACCAATGAAACATCCGTATTAGTAAACTCTACATTCTGGATCGATGCCCCCTCCGCCAAATAAATCGGCTTTCGTGCAGCATAGGCATCATAGATCGGCTTGATTCTATCGGTAAATTTGGTGTTGTGCTTGCTTTTTCCATTGGCCAGATATGGCGGATAGGAGCTTACGCCTACCCAATCGACATATTCATCGCCGGGATACCACTGAGCAGCCGGTCCAAAAGGCCAGTCGTTCGGTGCCCAGCACATCGCAACATTCGGTGCTTCTTTATGCATCACCTGAGCCACCAAACGGAATTTTTCAATATATATTTTAGGGTCTTTTCCCCATCTACTGCCCGGATCATTCATTTCATTGGCAAAGCGAAGAAAAACCGGAATCCCGCTATCGGCGGCCTGTTTTGCAAAATTATGGAGATAACTGTCGTCCTGCACCTGATCGATTCCATCATAAGGCTCCAAAGCGATTTGCATTCCAACATTCAGTTTTTTCGCCCGGTCAAAGTGCTTTTTGTAATGGTTGAATTCCATACTGCCATAACGCAAGTAAACCATATACATGGCATGTTTCTTTCCCGTCAAATCAGGCACGCCTTCAAAATAGAACGGATTGCCGGTGTTAGCGTTATGTACCACACGGTCCCCTTCGGCATAGATGCCCAGATAAGACCCTATCTTCGGTTCAAATTTTGCGCCATGATAGGCCTGTTGATCCCCCGCCTGAACAACCTTTTGCACATAAAGCTTCATCTCTTTTGTGGCTGCATAGGACGTAGCAACATTGACGAATACAAATAAAAGAATCAAGCATAAACACCATGTTTTCTTCATTTTAGCCCTCCATTATTGAGATGATTTATTTATGATAATACTCTTTTCCTCCCTTCACAGTATATTAAAAATTATTCACCATATTCTCAGCCTCAGAATAGGTGTCAAGGAGACCGGGTTGTTCCCCCGTCCCCTATCACCTTCATGCCGTATTCTCTTCTATTATTCTAAATTAACGAATGTTGGCCAGGTTGTGCTCAACTACGCTTCATAGCCGCAGTTATTGGGCTGCATCTGAAAACTGGCGATAGATCGGATCAGTCACGTCCTAATGTCCTGTCCGAGGATGGCAATCCTTCAAGGTGCAATCGGGCATAATGCGTAGTCCACCCATGTTAAAACCGGATCATCAGTCAATGCTCATAAGCCCTCTAATTCTGACTTGGCATTCATCCTTGTAATAAACAGGTGCCCCATTATGCAGTACTAAATATGGATTATGGGGATTACATAAATACTCATGACAAACAAGAAAAGTTATTGCGGTTTCTTTTTATAATAAATATTTTCCGATAATACGATCAGTAGCACGACCTCCAAAAAGTACTTTATCATTTTGAGTATTCAATTTTATAATGTTGTATTCCATTTCGGCACTCCCCTGCTCAATAGAAATACTGCCGCCATTCCAGAGCTTGTTTTCTAACATATAATAACCAAACGCACAATTACCAGATCCAGTAGCCGGGTCCTCCAAGTATCCGAAGCGTGGAGCAAAAATTCTGGTATGCGCTATATTTTGAGGGTTTTGTACCTCCCGGGAGAAGATTAAAATAATATCTATGTCGTGATCTATACAAAAATTCCTGAGCTGCTGTTCAACCGGCCAAACCCCGATCTCGTCTTCAAGCTTGGCGATAGGTACTATTAGTGTTCTTAATCCCGCATCAATTATATCGATCGGGTACCTATCAAAAACCTGTTTGGATTCCAAATTGAGATTTTTGGCAATAAGCTCTAATGACAAATTTGTACCAATGTGTTCAGCTTCCGGAGCGGTAATATATACTGCATCATGCTCGGTAATCTGATTGTAAGCGGTCAATATGCCTTTTCTATTGGTTTCAACAAGCAATTCACTTTTTCCCATCAAATCCGGTGTACTCTTAATAAGACTATACATGCATGCAATAGTACCATGTCCGCAGAAATCCACTTCACACTCGGATGAATAATAAACCAATTTGTAATCTGCCAATGATGATTTGCTGCAATACACAACTTCAGATACAAAACCTTTGTGCTGCCTGGCAATTGCCTGCATTTTATCTTCGTCCAATGTTTGGTCATTATCCAAATAAATGCACGCTGCCGGATTGCCCAATGATTTTTTAGATGTAAACGCATCAATCTTTTTATAACGATATTCATTCATATATGATCATCCTCCAGATCCACTAATATTGGGGCCAAGATACGAGGGGACGATTCTCATGTAATATTTAAAGCTATAACTTTAAAACGAACATCGGATCAGTCACGTGTTTAATGTCCTTTTGGTATTAAGATGCGTGTTCATATTACCATATCTAGTCATTTTTCTGAAGCGTCTCAAAAATTTAGCCAGATTAAGAGGGTTTCGCCCAGGTGCTATTGAAAATTATCGGCAGGTTGATTCAAACGAAAAGAGGCGAGAGGCATATTCAAGATAGGCGAGTTTTCGAAACTGACACAGGTTTCCATACGAATGTTGCGCTATTATGATGAAATGGGAATTTTGAAGCCGGCCAAAATAGACAGCCATACCGGGTACCGCCTATATTCGGTAGAACAAATACCAGATTTGCATAAAATAATATTCTTACGGGACACCGGCTTTAGTGTATCAGAAATTGCGGTTGCGCTTAAGGATTGGAACCAGGATCAAATAACCGGTCATTTAATAAGCAAGCGACTGGAAATAGAATCTGTCATTAATACAGAGCAAGAAAAGCTTATTAAAATTGATACTGCCATCCAGGAAATGCGGGAAGAAAAATCATCAATCAACTACAATGTTACGCTGAAAACCATACCCGCTTATCAGGTGTTGTCACTTCGGAAAATCATTCCCAACTACTTCTGCGAAGGTATGCTCTGGCAGCTGCTAAGCGATTTTATTGATCAGGAACATATAAATATACCGCCCAGTAGTTCCAATTTTGCGGTTTATCATGATTTGGATTATAAGGATTCGAATGTGGATGTTGAGGTATGCGTGGCGGTCAATCAAATGGGTGTGGATAAAAACCAGTTTAAATACAGGGAAACCGAGCAAATAAACACCATGGCCTGCGCTATGGTATATGGACCATACGAAAACATTGCAGTCGCATACGAATCCTTTGCCCATTGGTTGACAAAAAACCAACAGTTTAAAATGATTGGCCAAACCCGACAAGTCTGTCACAGAGGGCCGTGGAACGAAGATACACCCGATAAATACCTTACGGAAATACAGATCCCGGTTGAAAAACAGATGCCATAACTCAGCTTAAAAATACCTGCGAAAACCTTGTTTTATAGATTGACTCTCACACCGTGGCAGGGTTTACAGTGAATCTGCAGAATGAAAACAGGGAGGTTTTAGCATGGAACAATTCATTGTAAACCCTATTGGCAGAGTTAGAATAACTCAGGGGAACACGCTAATTGAAGTTGACAGGAAGTATTGGCCCGCACTAAGAGAATTGGATGAATTTAGTCATGTCAATGTAATATGGTGGTTTGATGACTGTGACAATGATGAAGCAAGAAACGTCCTGGAGGCTACCGCCCCCTATAAAAAAGGGCCGCAAACCGTGGGCGTTTTCGCTACCAGATCAGAGTATCGGCCTAACCCGGTGGCTTTAACCGCTGTGCAGATTCTCAGTATTGATCATGAGAAGGGTATCATCAGAATCGCCTTCATTGATGCCCATGATGGTACTCCGGTTATCGACCTGAAGCCGTATACGCCGAGCCTCGATCGAGTGGAATCACCTGGTGTTCCACAATGGTGCGGTCATTGGCCCAAGAGCGTAGAAAAATCAGGGGATTTCGATTGGGGAAGTGAATTCAATTTCTAAATATTATCAAGCGTTCTCTTTAAAATGATCCAACAACTCCATTTTTTAGATAAGGTATATGATAAACTTCGTTAAAACACTGTTTTGACGAGGTTGCTTTATAGATCTCAACGAGGTTGCTGTTTCGATTATGTCTAAGCACTTAATCTTTGATACAATTTAGCGCTTTCCGATTAACGCTAAATTGTATACATTCGTAAAAACTTCCTTCGTAGCATCTTAATTATATATTGAATGATCATAGGAAATACGACATAATTTTTCCAGTCAGAGCTGGTTGCGATACTTCTTCTGGAAACGCCGGGCTGCAATGCCGCTTTCCAGCACAAATACAATCGCATCTTTGCCGCGCTGCTGGCCTTTGTTTCTGGGTTTGAGCCAATCTTACCGCGAGCATTATCCAATGAGAGCTTCAAAAGTGCTGGATATATCAGTTTGATGGGAATGTTATTCCCGGACGTAATGTGTAAACTTTGGAACCGCAGTATACCGAACGATACGTAAGGTGATGTGGGAGGTCGGCCACTCAACTAATGGGTGGCCTCCTACCCGCTTTTTGTCGCTTTCAAATTATTACATTCCCTGTGCTGCCATGTGCTTGATCATTGGGGTATCGGGAAGCACAACAACTTTCCCCTCGCTTCTTTCTTCTGCGTGACCACTCGCGCCGGCCCCCTGGTTTCTTTGGTTTCTTTTATCTCGTTATTCTTCATAAATGCGATTATCTTTATCCACGCTGATTTCGTATTTTCAAAGTCATTATAATGCTCTTTAACATGAGTATGAAAATACTCGAGCTCATCAAGTATTATGTTAAACCCGTCATCTTGAAAATAGTTGCAAACCTTTGGGATTACCTCCGCTAGATTCCTTTTCATTTTTTTGATTTCCGCTTCGTATCCATCTTTCTGCGTAATATACAGCAAGAGGGGCTTGTACCTGATCCACCCGATGGCAGCTCTTAAAAACCTCTTGGTATTCACCCCGGCGTCAGGCCTCATGGCTAATAATTTATTGGGAAGCACGCCAAGGAGTAAATGTTCATAGGTAGAAAAGCCATCGTGAAAAGTATAGCAGGGAACTTTCCTGATGGTACATTCAGAAATGCAGGTACTTAAGAAAGTGTCTTCCCCTCTTGCTCCGGGCGGATTATAAAAGGGGAACAATTTATCGAGATTTTTCAGGTTAAAGCCTAGATTAGCACCCGAAATGAATTTCATGCCGTCTTTCTCTTTAACAATTTCAATATTTTTATTGTCGATGATATCCATGTCGGCATACGTAACGCCGCCGTCATCCATCTTCCCCTTTATTGAATCCCAGTTAACAATATCATTGCTTAACGACTCAATGAAAATTCGGAAATCTTCCTCCGAAAGCTTGTCATTGTATTTCAGTTGAGGGATAGGGGAAATATAGCCACAATGATGCCCATGCGTCATGTCCGAATGCATAATATTATTAATATGCGTAGATAAGACCTCCTGGCCTTTCCAAGCCAGGCTATTATTGATTTTGATATTGGCAATGGGGTATTCATCATCATCAAAGAAAATGAGATAGTCCATTTTACTTTTTAATGCATAATACAAGACAGCATTCCGTTTCATGGCGTAGCCTTCACCGAATATCAGTTCGGCCTCCTTAAAAGTAACCACCTTATTGCCTACCAATGCTTGGGCCTCGGTCGCTATGGCCGCGTTCCCCAGGTAATAGGCTGAATCAATCGTATCCAGGATTTCTTCGTCAGTAATTTTGTAGTCACTCATGATGGTACCGGTGTACTTTAAATCGTAAGCAACAAACAAGTGCAGGGCAATCTTATCATTATCGACAAGTCCGGATTCATTCCAGTTATTCACATAGGTTTTGATTACATTTTTAAAATTTTTACGTCCAGTCACAAAACCAACACCAACGTTTATCTTCTTTTCCTCGATATTTATAGGTCTTCACCCGCTTCCCATTTCACCAAATTGGGACTTGCATCCATAATTGAGTCATATTGTTCCATAATTCCATATACGGCATCCGGATCAAAAAGCCGATACCTGCCATTCTTTGCCGCCCTGTCTTCCAGGGTTGACCAACCGAAATGCTGCACTCGGAAATTAGATTGCAGCGCCGGAAAGGGGAATAAATTGGCAGGAAACCGGCCGCAATGTTGCGGTATTTCATTCCATTTATAATGAAAATCCGGCTGATATCTCAATAAAAATGGCCTGTAGAACCTGTGCGCTTGCCAATATTCATCCTGGCGATAATGGCTTTCATCCCACATGTCATACAGCCTAAAGCAATATATATCGTAAGCCTGATCATTAATCAGCTGGGACGCATGTTCCCAAAAACTATCTTCCAAAATTTCATCTGCATCCAGATTCAAAATCCAATCCGGATTTAGCTTAATGGTTTCCCGCCATTGTTTTTTTCGGAGTTCTGCCTCATGGACAAACATGGATTGCTCATTTCGTACAATATGCAGCGGGATATCCTGCAATATTTCACGGCAAATATTGATCGTGTGGTCAGTGCTGCCGTCATCAATAATTACGGCTGCATCGATATGCCCGTGCAAACGGCTAAGCAGTTGCCTGAGATAGCGTCCTTCTTCATTTTTTACGATCATGGAAAGGGTGATCTTATTGTCCTGTTTCTTCGCCGTTCTTACAAATGCCAAGTCGGCATCGTTGCTTTGTACATAATCGGGAACCCCGGCCAAGTCTTGCTCCCGGTAAATATGATAGGCAGGATAATGCGTATCAACGAACAGATCCAGACCCAGCACAATCGCCCTAATACAAAAAAACCGATCTTCGCCATGAATGGTTAGATTCTTGATGGGTTGAAAATTCACTCCGGCGGCCAGAGCCGTTTTGCTGATCAACGTGCACGCGCCTAACCCGCCAACTGCATACACACCAGGAAGTCTGAGCTGGTTTAAAAACCGGCTTTGTCTTATCTCCATCTCTTTTTTCGTCAGTTTTTCACCTAGTCTTTTGGGCACCAGATCATATTCGTCAAACAGCCAAACATTCGGCTCTATAGGGCTGTCATTATGCCACTGGCTCCAGAATATTTCAGAAATAATCTCCTTATTCGCGGTTTTGAGCTGTTCAATTAAATTAGGGTGCAAAACCAGATCGGAGTCCACAAAGAAGAGATAATCATAATCATTTTCCAGAGCGTAGGTTATGATGGTATTTTTGTAATTGGCAACCTTCAGCATTAAGCCATCATCCCAGTAATGGGATTCCTCATTGCACAGATATACCCCCGGTTCTTGCCCCGGAATGACCATCACGGATGACTCTTCCCGTTCAAAATCAATCAGCAGCTGGCTTGATTTTGCATCGCAATTATCATCTACAAACATGTAATCGATAGATACAGTCTCCCGGGCAAGCCTTTTTAGGGATTTCAAAAAAGCCTCCAATATATTTGCTTTTTGATATACCGGACTGCCCACTAATACTCGTTTCTTATTCAATTAGGGTAGGCCTCCTTCTGCCGCTACTCCAAAAATGATCCATATATTCAACCTGCCGAATTGGGAAACTTACATCAGCGCAATTGAATATGGTTCAGCTTTTGGATTTTGCTAAACATCACCCTTCTGGAATCGGCTTTGTCGTGACTTTTAATAAAGATTGGCTGGTATCTTGCTGTGTGGCCTATTTTTGGGGTTTCTTTGGTGAGACTGGCTCAGTTACTGTTGCGGGTTGTTCAGTAACTTGCGGATGGACTTTCTTCTTCTTTTTTAATTTGTTCGGGTTTTTATCTCCCATATATCTCAACCTCCTTATTGGATTTTGTTTTTTCAACCTAACAATATCCGTCTTGTCCCATATAATAAAAATAAGCCACTTTAATAAAAGTGGCTTCGCTTTGTTCTATCCATTTTTATTGTTTAGCACTCTATGTCCCCGAGTGCTAAGTTCAATATATCACCAAAATTATATAAAGTCAAAGACAATGGCACTTTTTACCATTACCTGCAGGTTTGTCTGTCCTCAGATTCTACTGGTTATTTATCTATTCCTATCGCCAAATGCCGTTGCCTAGGCCCGCACATAGTGATATAACATTGCTAATTAGGTATTTACTAAATATTAAACGACTCTTTCTTATTACTCGGAACTTTCGCAGTTTCTACAGTACCCTCCTGTATTTAATCCCCGTCAGTTTCCACATAATGTCAAACATTCCCAGGAACACAAGGGACGATTCTTTTGTGTCACTTCTAGGTGGCTCAATTTTAAGCTAGCATTTTCACAAAAATGGTTCAGATTTAAACTGGCGTTTATATTCACAGTCCGGGTCGAGGATTTGACATGATCGGGATAACAGGATTTGAACCTGATTTGTTCACATTTTAAACTGCACACCCCTGTTCCGAAAAGGGTGCACTTTTTCAAGGAAAGGGTGCAAAAATAGTATAAATCAAATTAAAAATGGTCCTCAAGAACGCCTGAAAGCCCAGCATTGCTGGGCTTTCTATTGTATCAAAGATTAAGTTCTTTTATGGTGCGGCGGGCGGGACTTGAACCCGCATTAAATAACCAACCTGTCGGTATTTGGCAAAGGTACTGTGTAATTAATGTGTATCAGAAAAAGGACCACGCAATTAATGCTCGGTCCTTTTTCTTTAATATTTAGGATGCTTTTTGCATAACTTGATCTTCACGACCCTGCAGATAAGCTACTTTCACGGCATATATTTCCTTGTTTGCACATGCTGTCATAAAACGATTTAATAGTAATTGATTATCCCTAGATAATAGCCCTTTTAGTATTCTATACAGATACCTGGCCTCGTTATCAGATGCAATGTAATCCAGATCTGATGATATTAAATACAGGTCAACGTCATTTAACAGTTCTTGTATTTCCAAGTTCTATTGTCCCCCTTTTTTAATTATGTACAGTTGGATTTAGACATACGATACTAGTCAAAGCATTTGACGCTTCGTAGGCGCAGGGACGTGCGCTTTTGACCGCGATTACATCAAACCACTAAATGTTGTACTTTATTTATACCACAGGTTATTAGTTTTTTGAAGTATTTAGAAAGCGAAAAAATCATGACATAAATAAAGAATTATTTACAGTATTTCCGGTCAAAAAAGGTTTATAAACCGGGTAAACCTTCACTTGTTGTTAAACCTCCCTATTGCTTAAGCTTAATTGCATTAAGGAGGGGATATTTGTGCCGTCAGCTTTACCAAGAGTAACTTTTGTTGCTTCAAAGCAATTTATTAATCGCATAGTAAAATGGCAACATCGCCATGAGTTTAGTTCCAGATCGGAAGCTATCGTATGGATGATAAAATTCGTTCTTCAGGAAGATCCTTATGTTCCACCGAAGGAAGAACGCGATTTATTGCGGTGACTAAACCATGGCAATCACTCCCCTTGCTTTTTGTATGCAAAATCCATATTACAATCATAATCTGGTAAACATAACAAGAAAATTTCGGGAAAACTTCGACACGACAGAAAATACGAAAGGAGGCCGTTTTCGACCTCCTTGCCATAAAAACGGCTTGATTTATTCGTCTTTTCGACAAAACATCGACATAAACTGCACGATATGCAACCCTAAATCAGTCAATTTATAACCTTTCCCGCCACATTCCTGACATGTTACTTCAACCTTTGAAACCCACGCTTTGCCGGTAGTTTGACAATGCGCACATGGATAAAATAGTAAATTCATGATCTCAACCCCTCTCGACAAATATCGGGAAAAGTTCGACATTGTGTTACTATCGTACCATTATCCTAGGACCATTGCCTTGTATTTGCCTCCTGAATTTCTATATTTAGGCCTGAAACAGTGGGATTGAGAATATTTTATCAAGCATCGACATTTAGCATTTTATTCCATTTGGTGGTATTTTGTCCTTCAAAATACCATGTCGAATGTGTCGAAATAGAGGGGAAATTTCTTGTTTTCGCAGGTTCTGGTTTATCGGATAATAAAAGAATAATATGAAGCAAAAAGGCAGAATAAGGTGATGATATGCTAAAGAATCGCCTGAGAGAGATCAGGCATGAAATGAAAATAGATTATCAAACCGAGATGGCGAAACTCTTAAATATGAACCAACAACAATACAACCGCTATGAAAACCAACAAGTGCAGCCGGACATGGAAACGGCATTTAAGATAGCCAAGAAACTCAACAGATCAGTAGACGATATTTTCTATCTCGATGAACCGGGTGAATGAGCCCGGTTATTTATTTTTCCTTGCCTACACTTGGACAGGCAACATATACACTTTGTCAACATACACATGGAATACATAAAGAAAACCATATGGAGGTTGGCACGATGAAAAATAATCTTCTTATCCTCATTGCTGCTGCTATCGGCCCGTACATTCTCAAACTTACTCGCTGGCCCATCGAATCACACCATCAAGTAGGCATTATGCTTCTCGCTATAACAATCATTCTTTATCTCAACCATCAAGCCCGGGAAGATAGCACGATTATTAAGCAGGTATTTGAGGCAAAGAAAGTGCAGGTCGATGATGTGTTCCCTTTGTTGCTGAAAGGAGATAGATATGAAAACAGAGACATATAATTATCTTCTGCCGGTTGGCATGGCTCCTTCAAAAATTGAAGGGTGCAGAGAAGAATTGGAGGCGGCTTTAGGCGGCATTTGCGAGTTTGAAGTTAAGGGGCGGGTAGTAACCATCACCGTCCATAAGGGCAGTATGACTAAGGGGATTAAGTATGTCAGGCCGGAAGTGTCAGAGGGCTTATTTATCCCCATAGGACAAGGCGTTGATGGCAAATTGATTATGCTCGATATGGCAAGCGACAGTCATTGTTTTCTCTTGGCGGGTGGTAATCCGGGAACCGGCAAAAGCGTGTTTTTGAATCAAGGCATAGATTGTCTGAGTCAATACCCGCCTGAATATCTGCGATTAGTGTTGATTGACATGAAGCTGGGCTGTGAACTTGGAGATTGGGAAACTCTGCCGAATACCTGGCTGACGGCATATGATCCAACAAAACCGGAATTAAAATATGTTTTAAGCATGATACTGGCTGAGATCAAAAAGCGGATGAAGTTATTTAAGGCGGCAGGAGTGAAGAAGGTCGCAGATTATAACCAGCTTAACCCCGAAAAATCATTGCCATTCATTATGATCGTGATTGATGAATATTCGGAGATTAAGAACAGCGACGAAGGGAACGACTATGAGCATTTACTAAAGTCAATTTTACAGATGGGTAGGGCTGCGGGTGTTCGCTGCATAGCGGCAACGCAGAGGCCCACGGTGGATTGCGTCAGCGGAACGATTAAGGCCGTTTTTACGGACAGAATTGCTTTTGCCGTTTCATCGGCCCTCAACTCGCGCGTCATTTTAGACTGTGACGGAGCAGAAAAGTTGCCTAATGATGTGCCGGGTAGAGCTATCTTTTTAACCGGCTCAAAATTTCAAACCGTGCAGGTTATGGATTACAGTTCGTCCTCGGTTCCACAGGTATTGCCCACGACAGAACATATGGATTCTATAGATGTACCTTTTCCATAATGGACAAGGCCGTATAGCCGATATAATGGGATTGGCGAATCACCTTAGATAAGCGGAGCGGAACGAAGTGGAGCGGAGCGCATCTAAGAGGCACGGCACGATAGGGAGGCGACAACATGCAAGACTATGGCAAAAACAGAGACATGAGGGTACTGGAAGGGATCGAGAAGTTCCGGTATCTCAATACCCCGCAGATAGCGGAATTATACTTTCAGGCGGTAAAGAACCCTGAACAGCGAATTAAAAAGACCTGTGAACGCATGAAGCGAATGTATGACCGGGGATATGTACAGCGGTTTCGATTTCCGTCTGAGCCGTACATTTTCACCGTCAAGGGCAATAAATTCAGCCATCACATACAGCACTATATGATGATTACAAACTGCTGGATAGCATTGCAGAAAATGCGGCCATCGGGAAGTAGGCTGAGTTGCGAAATAGAGGTCAAGCAGGATAATGTGATTACCGATCTGCTCATAGAATATAAAAACGGATTCCGTAAAGAAAACAAATTGTACTGGATTGAAGTAGAAAACGAGTCCAACGGTGACATTTTAGAGAAAGTAAACGCCTATGAAGCTCTAGCGTGGAAAAGGCAAGCCGAAGGGTTGCTGGAAGGTCAATTGTTGGTGGTCTATAAGAAAAACACCACAGTAAGGCGATTAGAGACCTATACGGGTGAACAGAGAATTAAGCTGATTTCCTACCAGGATTTCGAACGAGAATGGACTTGGTGAGTCCCTTAAGATTGGTTACTTTGTAACAATATAAAAGGAGAGATTAAAAAAACGCAGGAAGGAGAAAGGAGTTTGTCTCTATGGCAGGTTTTGGATTGTTGATTACAGCCTGTATCTATTTGATGGTGATAATTAATCGCGACAAACGAGACAGAAAACGATTCAGGGAAATTGGCAAGATGCTCGAACAGGAAAGGAAAAGACGGGTCAAAGAGGAAAAGCTGCGCTCGGTGCGTGTCAACCACCCGAAAGTTGCTTATCTCGATGATTACCGCCCATCCCCTACGAAGCAAAGAATAGGTTAATGACTTCTGCGTTCTCTCCTGTGGGTTGGCTTCGCCAGCCCCATACATAAATATTTTGTCCGGACTAAATGTTTTTATGCCGATTCGCAGAGGCCTAATATAACCAAGTTATTGAATCAGATTAGTGGACAATTTTCTTTTTTTGCCAGATAATGATAGGAAAAAAAGGGAGATGGAGTTATGAGAAATAAGTTTTTACCCATTATCTTGTTGCTTGCATTATTTATGGTCGTTTCAGGTTGCGGTCAGCCAAAAGCAAGCTCTAAAGACTTTACCGCACCAAAACAAAAGGAAAAAACTACTCTCTCCGCAAGTGAAGTATTAGCCGGTTTGAAAGCCGCAAAATTACCGATAGGACAATCGACTGAATATACGGCTGAAACAGATACTAATAATCTTTTGGGGCGACCTGGGCAGTATATCGGTAAGATCAACTTTGAGGATACTCGCATTGAGGAGGATAATGCAGATCTGAATGATTCAATAGAAGTCTTTTCAAATACTAATGATCTAAATAGTAGAGCTAATTATATCAAGGCTGTTACTAAAGATACACCTATGCTTCTCCAATATTCCTATACGCATAAAAATGTTTTACTACGGTTAGACACAGCCTTAACTCCAGACCAAGCAGCTGAATATGAAAAAGCTCTAAAATCACTATAATAATAAAGCCTAAATGCCGGGCCTCGCGCCCGGTTTTTTTACGATTATTTTTAATTTAGGTATTTACTTTTATTTAATATAGGTATATACTCTTATTAATAAAACAAATAAAGGAGCTGGCGCATATGAGTATGATCAAGCGACATATGGAGGATGTTATTTCGAACCTGGCAGAAGAAACAGGATACAGCGAAGATTTCTTAATGAATATCTGGATGGAATGTTTGGAAGATGGCAGCACCACTTTTGATGAATTTGTTGCTATTACTTTGGAGTGCGACTGGTAATGACCAGAGGAGGAGATGCCAATATGAACAGAGAATACACCTTACAGGAACTGACCCGGAGAGCCGAACTGAGAACCCGTAGAGCTGAATTGCTGATGGAAGGTATATACCTAGCATCTGAGGGAACTGATGAGCAATATGCTGCCATAGATGCCGAGATCGAGGCCATCACGGCAGAATTGGAAACGCTGTAATACAAAGGAGGGGCTGCTTTGAATAAGTTTAAAATACGTGTTAACCAGAAGAAAGATTGGCATAAAGCTTTTAATACTGGGATATTAAAGCCTGATGCAAGACTATGGAAAGACGAATATATTTATGAAACTGAATTAACAATTGAAGAGGTTAAAAAGATACCGGGGGTTGTGGAAGCTGTAAAAATAGCCGAAAAGCGTCCAGGCCCAGGCCGGCCACCAGTTGAGGAAAAGCGGAAGGTCCATAATTTCAAGGCCACGGACGATGAGTGGAGAACCATCCAGGAGCTGGCGGCCCAAGCCGGCGAAAGCGCAGCGGAATATATCAGGCGGAAGGCCTTGGCCGGGGACTAAGCCCCGGCCTTAATTTCTACTGCTTGCCAAGTGTGCTCGGTGCTTTTTTCAGCCCCAAGCCAACCAACCCAGCCCACAAGACGGTGTTCAGCGTATTGGTCAGTTCTGGACCCGGGTTGCCCCAAATCAGCCCGGCCAGAGCCATCAAAGTAACCCCTCCAATAATGCCATCTACCAGATCGATGTTCTTCATAATGAACCTCCTCCTATTTTGTTATTTCCACGATCTTCTTAGTTTCGTTCCAGACAACCTTTGCCCCCAGGGCCTCAGCCAGGGCACGAACCGGTGCGTAGCTGCTGCCATCCTTGATAAATCCAGTCAACTCTTTTCCATTGACGTGTATCTTCGCTTCTGTAAGCAAATCCTCGTCAGCCCCCTTCAATTCTTTGTCTACGGCCAGCAGGAAGTCAGCCCAGGTCTTCCCGTATCGTGAAAAGTAACCAATAGGATCCGTGTGATCGGTCTCCTTGTACTGCTTGCTGATCTGGTCATGGCTGCGAATATATGCCACAGTCCATCCAAACTTCTTGCACTTCTGAGCTGCATACCAAACTGCCCGATTCCAGACATCGGCAAACTTGGCCGGGTCGTATTCCTTGGGCTCGCAGAGTTCAATACCAATAAATAACCGATTGGCTGTCGGTCCGGCATGCCAGGCATTTTCGTTATCGGGAATGATCTCGATGATAGTTGTCCAGTCGATGGCTGTATGGGCCGAGGCTTTGGCCTCCGGGTGGTTCTGGAAATAGTCCCGAATGTTAATTGCCGGCGCGCCCGGTGTCGCAGTCGAGTGAATAACGATGCCCTGGGGTTGCAGTAGCTTGCCGGGTCGATTCGTCCCAGTTATGTACTTCTGTTTGATCTCATAGGTCATACAAACACCCCCCCTAAACCGCCTGAGAAATACGCCGCAAATATTTATTGTACTTAACCTGGACCTCTTTAGCCCAATTCATGGCTTCTTCAACATCGCCGTTTAACTTTTGGTTCGTCACGGCCTTGGCGGTAACTAAGCCCAGATTGAGACTGGCCTGGCTCATTTCCATTTGGATCAATTGCCCCTCTTGTCTAAGTGCATCGGCCTTTTGTCCCCTGTGCTGGCGTACTCCGATTATTGCAACACCGATAGTACCTGTGGCTGATATTGCGGCCACAATGATGCTAGTTAAGTCCACTCCCATCTCCTCCCCTTCACTGTTTTATTATTAATGGCTACACCCTTGTAACCTTCATAATGTTACTGCCGACAATCAGATCAATAGTTGTCGCCTGCTGGCTGGCCGGGACCTTAATAGTCGCCTTCCTGGTGGCCGCGTCCCATTCCGCTGATCCGCCCAGAGCCTCCGCCGCAAATCGCAAGGGTATCACCACCCTGCCAGGCGGCTGAATACTGGCCGGACAGTCCATGATGATCTCCCTCTCGTTGCGTGGGTCATAGTCTGTGATTCCCCAGTATTCCAGGATATCGGCGGAGTCGACCGGCATATAGCACCGGCCTTGATCTCCCCATGACTTTCCCCATGAATTGTGTATCACCCATCGTCGACGATCCATCCTCCGTCTGCCGACTAGCGACATCTCATGGTATCCCCGGAGCTGATCCGTTCCGGTTCGATCCGGGACAACCCCGGTCATAGGTGTTCGGTAAAAGTTGTCATACACGCCGACTGTAATCATAACCGGCCCCATGTAGTGCTTGAGCATGGCGTAGACCTCGTCCTCAGTATAGCCCCGCACGTAGGACAGGGCCCTGTTGACCCCCGCCAAGGATCGCAGCCTTGCCTCATTGGCCTTCAGTGCCGCATGGCAGGTCGAGTAGTCTCCCAAGACCGGGAGGTCATCCCAAGCACAGGTTCCGTCCTTGCACAGCCGGGCCAGGGCCTCGCGGACATCCATACCTTCGCCGCAGTATTCAGTCGAGGGCTCGCGATTCCCATAAATAAAACCGGGGCTCATCCGCTTGTGGACCCCGGTTTCGCGCCACTGCTGGCTCTCCCTGTTCCCAGCTCCGGAGAAGCCCACACACATGTTGAGCTGCCCCTGGTCGTATATCTCCGGAAGGTGATCGATTACAATGTCCTCATCATTGCTCGCTGTCACCCCCACAAACAAAGACGGCCGGTAGTCCCGGTCGTCATGTCTGGCAGGGATGGCATTAAGCGGCCTTGCTCTGTAATCCTCCATAGGCGTCCCTCCTTTAAGATGCTGAAATATTGAACCTCAGGTTTAAGCTCTCGGTGTTGGCTGTGGGGTTATAAAATTGGACCTTCAGCGCAATCTGTTTGGCGTCACTCGGATAGGGCATCAGATCCATATCATAGATATATGCGTACGTCGCATTCAGAGCTGCAGGCGGGATAAGATAGTCAAATCCCGTGTCATTGCGCTTTTGGTCAACGTGTGTCGCGTTACCGGTTGAGTCAACGTAGATGCCCCAGACCACCAGCACTCCGGACTCTGTACCTGCCGCTGCTTTGCGACCCACCACAAAGCTGGCGCCCTGGACCAGGTTGTCAGCCGCCGTCTTGGATGCATTGGCTGTTATGCTGACATTGCCCTGTTTTTTTCCTGTTCCCAGGGGGATATAAACCGTCTGATAGCTGTTCGCGGCCATGGCTATACTTTTGACTTCGGTAACATATGATGTCAGGTTGGCCGCAGCTCCTCCATCATTCCGCAATACTACTTCCTGCCGATATCTCAAATCATGCTTGATAATGGTCGTAAAAACCGGAATGCCATTGCTATCGAAATTTTTGTTACTGTTAATCAGGCCGTTCGGCTCAGTTTTGTTATAACCGATGATCAAATATCCAATTTTCACGGCATGGACATAAGGTGTACCATAGTAATTAGGTTCAGCCGGGTCATACGATCCTCCACCGGTCCCGCTGGCCCCCATCTCTATTACCCCGCTGTCATTGATCCAGATCGGGCGGTATTCGCTTCCGTCATAGTCCTCAGGATTAGTCGTGACATTGAGTGAGGTCCACGTTTTCACTGGCAGCCTGAGTAGTTGTTTCAAGCTATTCACAGCCCGACAGGCGGACACGGAGACGTCTATCGTTGCCACTGGCCAGGTGTATATATGAGAACTGGCCAGAATATTAGCTATGTTTCCGGAAGTAATGGTGACACCGGTAAAATGTGTGGCATCAAGACCCGTATAGGTAAAGCTGCCGTTATTGTTTATCCCCTCTGAATAGGTAAAATGGGCTGTCCCAAAGGCCGGAAATCCGGTTGTAGATGATACCTGTATCGTTGCCGCTCCGGAGTTATATGCTACAAAAAGGCTGTGGGCAGCCACGGTCCGGGCCGAGTTAGCTGTAGTGATAATGCCCCCAGATATTATTCCGGCTCCAACAACCTGGCTGAGGTCAATCCCGTCCTGGTTAACTACCTGCTCACCAAATTTATTGGTTATATCAACTCGGCCACTGAGTACGCTTTTGGCAACCTGATTAAACTCCGCAAAAAGATGATGGGTGTCCGGCACAAAATTGGCCAGGGTCGCCTTGGATTTATAGTCTTCATACGGATATGGGTCGTACTTCATAACGCGGGCCTGGATTGATATCCCCCAATCCTCATCAATAATGGTCACGGTGTCGCCTTCGTCAATCGTTTCATCGCTTCCGTACTCAACCAGGTTTTTAAGTTCTATCAGGTCCACCTCATAGGCTACCTCAGGAATCTCCACAGTCGCTAAATACTCCTGAGCCTTGGTCAGCAGTTCGGTGTCATCCTCGATCTCCGACCAGGTGACTACTTTGACTTTGGGCCTTCGGTAGTTATTGATATAAGCACTGTCAATATATTTCTTCCCACCATTAACATCTTCAATGGTCAAATTATCGGCCCCGAGGGGAATCAACCGGGTTACCAGGCTTTTAGTGTTCTCCGTCCGTTTAATCCCCTTTAGGTTCTTACGGTACCGGATCTGGACCCCGTTGTTTGAGCCTAGCCGATCCAGCAGCCGTACCTTGAAGTTATCCGGATCAAGCTCCCCTCCAACCTGTTTTACTACTTCCTGGGTCATTTCGACCGGGTTAGTATCTTGTTTCCAAACATAGTCAAACGTCGCAGTGGGTACTATTGCACTCAAGGTATGTTCGCAGCCGGATATATTCCAGACGTTGGTCATGGCTGCCAGAGGCGTCAGGGTGTCCAGTTCAATCTCCTCAATATACTCATCAATGGCTAAAAAATAAACGTGCTCACACTGCACGCATACGGTGTTTTTCCCAGGTTCCTTGTTCTTTTCCACTGACTTTATTGCAAATAGCTGCCCACCCGGGGATTTAATGAAGTTCTCCTCAGAAATATAACTGATATTCTCATCATTTCCCGGCAAGTTAAAACAAAGCGTATAGGATCCGTTGACCTCACAAGGTATATGGACATCTGTAGCGTTGACCAGTACCGCATCTCCATAATTCTCCGCAATAAGGGTGGCCTTAGCCGTCAGTTTATCATATACCCGCAGCGGAGGCTTCTGTGGCCGGGTATTAATAGTCCTGGTCATATCAAACAAAACCCGCAGTATCTCCCCAACGGTCTTGACCTCAATATTAGCCAGTGATCCGATATCCCAGGGATATCCCCCATCCTGATTAGTGTCGGTGCTGGATATCTGGAATTTAAGTAAGGCTTCCACACAGGGATCATAAAACCGGGTAATGCCCAGACTGTAGGCAATTTTGAGGAATAGACCGGTGTACGCTATGGATATTGATTTATCGTCGCTGAGCGGAGTACCGTCAAAATTCAATCGATCATAAAATACAACATCCCGCATTGCCGGAACACGCAGTGAATACAGCCGGAAAAGCAGTGTTTCGGCAAGTTGAGAGAGGCCCATGCTGATTAATCCATAAATTGTCCATAGTTCCAGGTCTCCGACCCACCATACGTCTCCCCATATATTATTAATCCAGTCCCAGTTTTTCGGCCTGGGCTCATATCTGCCACTTACCTTTGTATCGCTGTCCTCATATTGGAGAAAATGATACATCAGGCCGGTTGAAGCCATTAATATGCTTTTATTCTGGTAGGCATAGGCTATAAAGGTTGCGTAATCGGTAGATATACTTTGGGGGTAGAAGCTAGTTCCTTCCCAGTCGGTCTGTGCATCGTTGCCAATGATCGATACCCAATACCAAACGCCAGCTGCCATAACGTCAACGGTCGACAGCGCGAATACCTGCCACGAAAAGGTCACGTTGGGCCGTCCTGATCCGTCATAGGTACCAATCCAGTTGATTGTGTTATAGACTGCACCGGCCATCCATGTACTAATTTCCGCCTGGGTGGTAGCGCGGGCCTTAATATTGTTGTACACATTTCCGACCGTTCTCAGCATGTAAAGCGCAGCGGTTCTATATCCTACTGTACCGGTCTCTTGGTAAAGTCTCATAAAAGCCCACAGGGCATGATATTGGGTCCGGACATGGATAGTGCTATAAACATTACTCCAACTACCGCCAGAATAGGTCCGGCGATTAGGCATTACCTTCATGATTGATCCATAGAAACTGACGTCAATAATAATTCCGACCAGGTAATCCCCGATCATCTTTGCCCTGTCGAGCGCCACCTGGTCCTTGGTGGCATCATATAACTGCAGCAGATTGATAATCATCCAACAAGCCGATGGAGTATCGAGGTCTCCCGCAACGTACCCGGTATTTACGTTGACATTTAAGAAAACTCCACCCAGGGCCGGGGCGGGGGTTCCGCTATCAGTGTATAACTGGTCAGATGGGTTGCTCACTATGGCCTTGCTATCCATGATAAAACGTGATACCTGAGTTATATCCATATGGGCAAACCTCCATAAAAAAACCGCCCCGAAGGGCGGCTGTGTTATTAAAAATACCTTGAATAAATCTCTTTTCGCCTTGGCCCCGACAACTGGGCGTATAGCATGGTGGTCTCCAGCTTTTGATGCCCCAGCAGCGTTTGTATGCCCTCCATAGGCGCTCCGTTGTTAAGTAAATGTGTAGCGTAGGAATGCCGGAGCTTGTGAGGGTAGACATTGGCCTCGACCTCGCTCTGCCTGGCCACCCGCTTGATCACATACCGGATCTGGGCTATACTCATCCGATGCGGCGCTCTTTCCGTCACAAATAAAGCCATATCCGTATCTTTGCGGCTGGCCAGGTACTTCTTGAGCCAGATGGCGGCCTTAATACTGAAATAGACCTCCCGTTCCTTGTTTCCCTTGCCCAGGACGATACAGGACCGGTTTTCCCAATCCATCGCATTACGGTTGAGCCGGTGGACCTCTCCGATCCGGCAGCCGGTGGTATACATGAACTCGACCAGGGCATGCTCAAGGATCGACTGGCAGCCTTCCTGGAGTGCAACCGTATCCTCTTCGCTGAGGGCTTTAGGCACTCTATTGCCTTGTTTAGGCTCCTTCAGTTTCCGGGCAGGGTTACTGGGGCAGTGTCCTTCATCTGTGGCCCATCGATAAAAAGCCCGGATAAATCTGATCCTGGCTCCCAGGCTGGCCGGTTTAAGATGGCCACCCGTTACGATCAAATAGTTTTTAAGGTCGGCCAGAGTAATCTCCCCAATGTCGATATCGCCAAAGTGCCGGACTAATAGGTTGTGCTGGATTCGGTACCCGTTAAGAGTAGCCGGGCTAAAGCCCTCAATGGTCTTGTCGGCAGCGTAGAGCTGCCACGCTTCAGTGAGTAGCATGATATGATACCTCCTGGAAAGTATTTTTGTCCCTGGAGATGTGTGCAATAGCAGGTGGTGCCTCCAGGAGCACCGGGCTGGGTAGCTACTCCCAACCTTTTACCTGCCTACACACTAACATATCATGCTACATTTTTACAGTCAATTAGACCGTTTTGTTCAATTTTTCTTATTCAACTATCGCTATTCCTTATCCTCAACTGGCTATTGCCAATCATAAGGTGCAGATTCTTTCCTAATAATAAAAAAAGAACCGCTATAAAAAACGGTTCAATATTATACTATTTAAACAGTTTAATACTAT
>Ga0074198_1000085_pt1 | contig 138877 bp, 160 predicted proteins | sample EPASupsiteSAE323_FD_64527 | JGI IMG/M metagenome (GOLD analysis project Ga0074198, IMG submission 64527) | Bioremediated contaminated groundwater from EPA Superfund site, New Mexico - Sample SAE3-23 | ecosystem: Environmental > Aquatic > Deep subsurface > Groundwater > Contaminated ... | reverse complement strand
GTTATATTCATCAATCATGCGGGGGATATCGTCCAGAAAACTCTTAATAGCGGGGAAGAATTCATCCGGCAGGTCATAACTTATTCCCCCGATTCTCATATAGGAAGTAATTAGGCGCTGCCCGCTGCTCATTTCAAACATGTCCATAATTCGTTCTCTATCTCGCAGACAGTAGATCAGTCCCGTCGTAGCACCCAGGTCAATAGCCAGGCTGCCTACAAAAATCTGATGAGAGGCGATGCGGGAAAGTTCAGCCAGGATCACCCGAATATATTCTGTCCGCTCTGGCACCTCTACCCCGGTCAGTTTTTCGACCGCCTGGACGTACCCCAGGGTAGGCAGGTGGGAAGCCAGATAATCTAAACGTGAGGCATAGGGGATGAATTGGGTGTAGGTTTTGCTCTCAGCAATTTTCTCCACGGAACGATGCACATAGCCCAGATGAACAATGGCGTCCACGACGGTTTCGCCATCCATCAGAGCTTCTACGTGGAGCCCCCCATGAGTGCTGGGATGTTGGGGGCCAATATTGATTGTATATTGATTAGTTTTAAACAAGCTCTATTAACCCTCCTTCTTAAAATCCTTACGCAAAGGATGTCCCACAAAATCGTTGGGAAGTAAAACCCGTATCAGATTAGGGTGTCCGCTGAAACGGATGCCCATAAGGTCGAAAACCTCGCGTTCCTGCCAATCAGCAGTGGGGTAAATGGAATAAACCGACGGCAGTTCGGCTTTTTCTCGGGAGACCAAGGTTTTCACCCCTAATTTCAGCCCGTTATCCGGAATAGCATAAAGGTGATAGACAACCTCGAATTCTTCACCATAATCCACCGCAGTCAGATTGGATAGGTAGTTCATTCCATATTTTTCTCGGAGAGTCTGCATTAAGGATAATATTTCCTCAGAGTTGATCCTGAGATATGTAAAAAATGCATCGCTGCTTATTTCCAACCGTTCTCCCAATGATGTCCGCAGGTTGGCAAATGTTTTACCTAGTTCAATGTTGTTCATTAACATTTCTCCTTCAGGCATCAATAATTACCCTTTTCTACTTTCTTCTTCAGTTCCAGCAGACCGTGAAACAAGGCCTCAGGACGGGGCGGGCAGCCTGGCACAAAGACATCCACTTTAAACATTGTATCAGCTCCGGGTAAGACACTGTATCCGTCCCGGAAAGGACCTCCGCTGGTGGCACAGTTGCCCATCGCCAACACCCATTTGGGGGCCGGCATCTGTTCATATACTCTTTTTATTACCGGAGCCATCTTTAAAGTTATGGGACCGGCTACGATCAAGAGGTCTGCTTGGCGGGGAGAGGCTCTAAATACCTCATAGCCGTATCGAGCTATGTCAAAACGGGCACCGCCAGCAGCCATCATTTCGATCGGACAGCAATTGCAGCCGTACGATAACGGCCAAAATGAGCGGGCTCGTCCCCAGTTCCAGATCTTCTCCAGGGTGGTTACAATTATATTGTGTTTGGCTAGCTGAGAAACATCATCTAAACTTTCTGAAGCCTGAGTTGATTCTAATACCATTCCAAAGCACCTTCTTTCCAGGCATACCAGAGTCCGAGAGCTAGTATCATGATAAAAATGAGCATTTCAATGAAAGCAAAGAGTCCCAGGCTCTGAAATTTAACAGCCCATGGGAAAAGGAAAATAGTTTCCACGTCAAATGCCAAAAATACTAGAGCGTAGAGGAAGAAATTTACCCGGAACTGCATCCAACTAGGACCTTTAGTATCCACGCCGCATTCATAGGGAAGCATTTTCTCAGTTGTAGCCGGAGGTTTGGGGCGAAACAACCAAGCGCCAGCCATGGCGGCTACAGGAAAAACTAGGGTGAGTAATATAAAAATACCTAAAGTAGAATAATCTGACAAATTGGTCAAACCTCCTATATATATTCATTATCATTTAAACACATTGTTTGTTAAATAGTAGTCATATTGACTAGTATATTTATTAAATGATAGTCATAATTCAATCTTTTGCAATAGTTAACTGTCTTAAGTGAAATTAAAAACAATATAACAAGGCAAAAACGATCTATAAATCACATCAGATTCCACAATAATCTCTGCCTTTCTATTATACCCGGCAATACCGACATCAACCGTTCGATGTCGGCATAGGTGTTGTCTTTGCCCAGGGTAACCCGCAGCGAACTATGGGCTGCATCTTTAGTTAAACCCAGGGCGGTTAGCACATGTGATGGATCGAAGGAGTTAGAGGTACAGGCTGAGCCTCCGGATACGGCAATACCCTCCGAATCAAGAAATATCAACATAGCAGCTCCCTCCACCCCCAAAAATACGAAACTTGCATGACCCGGTAAACGGTTCTGAGGATCTCCGGTCAGGTAGGCCTGGGGAATCTCATTAAAAATACGGCTGGTTAACATCTGGGCTAATCCCTGCAAATGATGAGAACGCGCTGACATATTGTGCAAAGCCATCTCGGCAGCCTGACCCAGTCCAACTATGCCCGGAACGTTTTCTGTACCAGAGCGCCAGGTTCGTTCCTGACCTCCACCGTGCAAGAGAGGAGCAGGTTTAATGCCGGAGCGTATGTACAGAGCCCCTATACCCTTGGGACCATAGAACTTATGTCCGGAAAGCGACAGGAGGTCCACATTTAATAATTTCACATCAACCGGTATGCGGCCGACCGTTTGCACCGCATCGGTGTGAAAAACGATGCCCTTGGCGCGGGCTAGTTTTCCAATCTCCTCAACGGGCTCAACGGTTCCTATTTCATTATTAGCATGCATGATACTGATGAGAATAGTATCGGGCCGGATTGCTTGTTCAACAGTTTCAATATCTACCTGACCTAAGCGATTAACAGGCAGATAGGTGGTCTCAAAGCCCTGTCTCTCCAGGTGCTTAAAAGTATCCAGAATGGCATGGTGTTCAATTTTGGAGGTAATTAGATGACGGCCCCGATTTTGATAGGCGTAGGCCGCGCCGATTATAGCCATATTATCAGCTTCCGTACCGCCGCTGGTGAAAACGATTTCCTCCGGACTGGCACCAATCAGAGCGGCGACCTGTTTGCGGGACTTTTCTATGGCCAGGCGGGCCTCGTTGCCGTATCCATGAATACTGGAGGGATTACCAAATGAACCGGTAAGGGCGGAGATCATAACCCGGGCTACTTCCGGATCAACGGGGGTTGTAGCGCTGTGATCCATATATATCTTTGACATATTTTCACTCCTTGTCATTCAAGATGCTATATTCTATTATAATAGTAATCCCATTGAGTTAGTCAATAAACCGAACCAAATGATTGAATTAGGAGTAAGAACAATGACGATTGAACTATTTGCCAAGATTGACAACGAAGAGGTTTTATCCAAGGATGATCTCGTCACTTTGTTGGCATTAAATGAGCCCGATGAATTGGAAGGAATTTATCACAGAGCGGACCTAATCCGGCAGAAATATGTGGGCAATGATGTTCACCTGCGGGGCTTAATTGAGTTATCCAATATCTGTCGTAAAAATTGCCGTTACTGTGGAATAAGGAGCGGTAATTCCAAGATTCAACGTTACCGTATGCCAGTCGCGGAAATTATTGAAGGGGCTAAACTGGCTGAAAATCTCGGTTATAGAACGGTAGTGCTGCAGTCCGGGGAAGATCCGTTTTACACGGTGGATGTCCTGGTAGATTTAATTAAGCAAATAAAACGAGATACAAACCTGGCGGTAACGCTTAGTATTGGTGAACGCAGCCGGGAGGAATACCAGCAGCTATTTGATGCAGGAGCGGACCGATTTTTGCTGCGTTTTGAGACCTCCAATCCCACCTTGTATCAAAGCCTGCATCCTGATTCTTATTATGAACAACGCATGCAAATCCTGGTCTGGCTAAAAGAAATTGGTTATCAGGTAGGATCAGGAATAATGGTAGGTCTGCCTGGGCAAACCTTGGAAGACCTGGCTATAGATATCCTTAAATTCAAGGAACTTGATCTTGATATGATCGGGGTTGGGCCGTTTATATCCCATCCGGATACCCCATTGGCCGGATCTGTAAATGGGACTGCCGAAATGACCTTAAAAGTAATTGCCCTGACCAGGATAGTCACGCGTAATACTCACATTCCGGCAACGACAGCCCTGGCCACCCTAAGACCGGCAGATGGACGGGAGAAAGCTTTGCAGGCAGGGGCCAATGTGGTTATGCCCAATGTTACCCCGCTCAAATATCGAGATCTTTATGAGTTATATCCCGAAAAAATTTGCGTAAATGAAGCAGCCGACCAGTGTCACAGCTGTATTCGGCAAAGAATATTCACGGCAGGTCGATCAATTAGCACTGATTATGGACATTCTTTGAAAGGAGCCCGCCCAGAGGGATAAATGTATGTACAATGATTTAGTCTTGGATCATTTCTCTGATCCGCGCAATGTAGGCGAAATAGTCAATGCCGATGGTATCGGCGATGTAGGCAACCCTGTGGATGGAGATAAGATCCGAATTTATATTAAGGTTGATAACAATATTTTGACCGATATACGATTTAAGACTTTAGGTTGTGGGGCAGCAATAGCCGCCAGCAGCATGGTTACCGTAATGGCTAAAGGCCAGCCACTGGAGGTATGCCTGAAAATTAGTAATGAAGACGTTGCCAAAGCTCTGGGTGGTCTGCCGCCAGAAAAACTAAGATGTTCTAACATTGCAGCCGATGCTCTTCACAGTGCTATAGCTGATTATAGAGATAAATTGGTAGGATCGAGGTAAGTACCATGATACTAAGCAAGGAACAGATTAATAGGTATTTAAGGCACATCATAATGCCGGAAATTAGCGGTGCCGGTCAGAGAAAGCTGCTCGATGCAGAGGTTGAAGTGCTGTCAGAATCGGCTGAAGTAGCCGCACCATTACTATACTATTTGGCGGCCGTGGGAATTGGTAGAATCAATTGTGTCTTGGCGGATAATCAAGGTCAGGATGTATTGTTCAATAATTTAATGGATTTGAGCAGCGATATTGCAATTACTTCCGACAGTAAGGCTCCTGAAAAAATTATGCCGGGAGATATAGCCTGTAGAATCATCTTTGGCAGCGAAATATATGCCGTCTATAATTTAGACAGTGAATCCGCAAGAGGGTGCCCGGCCATTATTGCGATTAACAGGGGATGGGATGGGTATATCCAGGTATTGCAGCAGCGTGAGCAAATGGAAAATATTCTGGCAGAATTACAGACGTCCAAATGCGATTGTATTAGCCCCAACGAGATGGGGAGCATCTTTTCAACCTGCCTTCTCGGTGCCCTAACAACTATTGAAGTAATCAAGTTACTGCTCAATATCGGAACATCTGCTTACAATCCGTTAAGTTTTGATTTGTGGACCATGAGTTTTGAAAATCAGGAAAAAGACATACCTGCAGCTAGTCTATTCTTTAAATCTAAAGGGGAAGCCGACAGATGCCAGTGTATTTCCCCCAGTTCACCAGAATATTTAAAAGAAAGCCCCCAAAGTCTCGCTGATCGTAAGGCGCTGATCGTTGGAACTGGGGGGCTAGGATCACCGACGGCGTACGCACTGGCCAGGGCAGGTATAGGAACCATTGGGCTAGTGGATTACGACATAGTTGACATTAGCAATCTTAACCGACAGATTCTCCACTCAACTTCACGCCTGGGCTTTCTCAAGGTTGATTCAGCGGAGATATTCCTGCGGCAACTAAATCCCGATGTCTCCATAGTTAAACATAATACCGACTTTAATGTAGACAATGCAGTCGAAATAATAAGCGGATACGATGTGATTATTGATGGAGTGGACAACTTCCCGGCTCGTTATCTGCTAAATGATGCCTGTTTCCTGAACCATAAACCTATGATTGAGGCTGGTGTAGCCGGATTTGAGGGGATGGGGATGACGATCATCCCCGGGCATGGCATGTGTTACCGTTGTCTATTTCCCCAAATACCTGCCCCGGGCACGATACCGTCATGTTCGGAAACGGGTGTGCTGGGTCCTGTACCTGGAGTGATGGGTTTTATTGAAGCATGCGAAGCAGCTAAATTGCTGACCGGTCAAGGAATGATATTGACGGATTCCTTACTGGCCTTTGATGCTCTAGAGCTTAGCTTCGAAATTTTTCAGAACGGGAAAAACGAGGCATGTCCTTTATGTGGTTTAAATCCAACCATAAGGGAACTACAGAATTATCAAGTTAAGTGCGACAATTAAGAACCGGCTTAATTCTTGGCAAATTAGGCCAGGCTTTGTTTGCAATCTTCATAATATCCACACAAATACACCCTATAATTTAAATAGGTCTGAATATCCACACGATCTACCCATCAGGCAGCTACAATCAGGTGTTTCGTGTATTGTTGTTGTTTCTTGGTATAATAAGGTTAAGCTGTGCTTGTAGATCTCTCCACAGTCAGCAGCCTGAGTATCCTAATTATGACAGGCGAAAAGGGGAACAAAATGATTAACAAAGAATCAATCAAAATTTCAGGTATGAGCTGTGCGGCCTGTGCTGCCAGAATTGAGAAAGGCTTAAACAAACTTGACGGGGTAGAATCGGCCAATGTCAATCTGGCAATGGAACGAGCTACAGTTGAGTTTGATGATAAGATAGTCGACCCCCATCAGTTTGATGAGTTAATTACCAAACTGGGTTATGCAGTTATTCACGAAACGACTGAAGAGGCTGGTCAGGCGAACCTAAAAATATCAGGCATGACCTGTGCTGCCTGTTCCGCACGCATTGAAAAGAAGCTAAATACCCTGGAGGGGGTTAAACAGGCCAATGTGAACCTGACCACCGAAAGGGCTAGCATCTCCTTCGATCCAAATCGGATCAAGGTCGGGGCTATGATCGATGCAATCAAGGCTCTCGGCTACAGCGCTGACAAAATTGAGGATATCAGCCGTGATCAGGAAAAAGAGCTTAAAGAAACGGAAATCAGAAACATGCGGATGTCCCTGCTGGCCTCCGCGTTACTTAGTTTACCGTTAGTAACTGCCATGGTTATGAGTATGTTTAATGTCCACGGCCCGCTACTGGAAATACTACACAACCAGTATTTTCAGTTAGCTGTAGCTACACCGGTTCAGTTCATTATTGGGGCCAGATTCTATAAACAGTCATATTATGCCTTAAGGTCCGGGAGCGCCAATATGGATGTATTGATTGCCATGGGTACTTCGGCTGCTTACTTTTTCAGTCTGTACAATGTTTTTTTTGAAACGGTTCCAGCAGGGATGATGAAAGATCTGTATTTCGAAGCTTCGGCCATTATCATCACCCTAATTCTATTAGGCAAATATCTGGAAGCGGTTGCCAAAGGCAAGACCTCCGAAGCCATCAAGAAACTGGCGCAGCTGCAAGCCAAGACCGCCCGGGTGGTAAGGCAGGGCGAGGAAATGGATATACCTATAGAAGAAGTTGAACTGGGTGACATAGTTGTAGTAAGACCAGGAGAGAAAGTACCTGTAGATGGCAAGATTATAGAAGGTAATTCATCCCTGGATGAATCCATGCTTACAGGTGAAAGCCTCCCCACTGACAAAAAAGCTGGGGATCTCGTCTATGGTGCAACCATAAACAAATTTGGAGTATTCAAATTAGAAGCCACCCGCGTAGGAAAAGATACTGCTCTGGCCCAGATTATTAAGATGGTAGAAGATGCCCAAGGCTCCAAAGCACCCATCCAAAAGATAGCCGACCAGGTGGCCGGAGTTTTTGTGCCCGTTGTATTAGTCATAGCTTTAGGAACCTTTATTGCCTGGTACTTTACCGGAGCTGGCATTAACAAATCGTTAATAAGTGCGGTTGCGGTATTGGTTATAGCCTGCCCTTGCGCTTTAGGCTTAGCAACTCCCACCGCGATAATGGTTGGAACCGGGAAAGGCGCGGAAAACGGAATCCTCATTAAAGGCGGCGAACACCTGGAAATGGCCTATAAGGTCAATACGGTTATCCTCGATAAAACTGGCACTATCACCAAGGGGCAGCCGGAGGTAACAGATGTGATTAGTTTGGGCTCATTAGAAGAAAACACTATTGTAAAAATGGCCGCGCAGGCAGAAAAAAGCTCGGAACATCCCCTGGGAGTAGCGATTTATGAAAAGGGCAAACAGGTATATGGTAAGCTAGATGACCCGGACAGTTTCGAAGCCATTCCCGGTATGGGAGTTAAAGTGATCATAAAGGCTCAAGAAATATTGGTCGGAACCAGGAAACTGATGAGGGAGAGAAATATCTCCACTGAAACAATCGAAAGGGATATAATCAGCTTGGAAGATCAAGGGAAAACCGCTATGATCATGGCAGTAAATGGCAAGCTGGAGTCCATCCTAGCTGTCGCGGACACCCTTAAGGACAGTTCCCGGGAGGCTATTGCCGATCTGCAAGATATGGGTATAGAGGTCTATATGATAACCGGTGACAACCAGCGCACTGCCAATGCCATTGCCCGTCAGGTAGGTATTACTACTGTCTTGGCAGAAGTGCTGCCCGAAAACAAAGCGCACGAGGTTGAAAAACTCCAAGCCCAGGGTAAAATAGTAGCGATGGTGGGAGATGGCATCAATGATGCCCCTGCACTCGCCACGGCTGACATTGGAATGGCGATGGGGACGGGTACTGACGTGGCCATGGAAGCAGCGGACATCACCCTGATGCGGGGCGATTTAAGAACCATACCCGCTGCTATAAGACTTTCCCGCCAAACTATTAGAAAGATCAAACAAAACCTTTTTTGGGCTTTCATATATAATATTATTGGCATCCCCTTTGCTGCTCTGGGGATGCTGAATCCCATTATTGCTGGAGCTGCAATGGCCTTTAGTTCAGTATCAGTTGTGACCAATTCGTTAAGCCTAAAAAGATATAATCCTAACAAAACAACTGCCTCAACAGATACTGCCGAAGGTTGGAAACTACCTAATAAGGACTGATGGGGGAACCCTTTCAATCACAATAGATTAAAAAGGAGATGTTAGTATGTCTAGTGAAACTAAAACGCTCAATGTCGAAGGAATGTCCTGCATGCACTGCGTTAATGCCATAAAAAACGCAGTAGGATCTCTACCAGGTATAAGCAAAGTAGACGTAGATCTGGAGGGAAAAAAGGTTGCAGTTGAATATGAATCGAATCAGGTGAATATTGGGAAAATCAAAGACAAGATAGAAGATGCAGGTTACGAAGTAGTCTAAAAACGAGTGACCACTACAATAACAAAATGAGGTAAAGACCAAAACGGAGTGGGCGTATTTGCGCCAATCTATAGGACAGACAACAATAATTTGTCTGTCTCAGACCGTCAAAAAAGTCCAATAGCTGCGTTATTAACGAACGCTTGTTCAATCAACGTACCTTATGTACGCCTCAATCACAAGCGTTCATTAATGCCTTGCTCTTGAACTTTTTTGCTCGGTCTGCCTTTAGTGATAATCTGGGACAGACAACAATATTTGTCTGTCTATTTTTTTATTTTTCAGATTTTTCGAAATATAAATTCTTAGTTCTTGACTAGATATGCGGAGATAATTATAATATACATATGAACGAATGATCATATGAGCATAGGATATTGCGAGGAGGGTTACGATGGTACTAGATTTCGACAGATGTGGTGTTTCATGTATTCATGAAGAAGCGGTTGCGGAAGTAAGTCAGAAGATGATGAAGGGAGATGAAGCGCAGGCTTTGGCCGATACCTTCAAGACGCTGGCCGATCCTAATCGGGTTAAGCTAATATTTGCCCTCATGCATAGAGAGTTGTGTGTGTGCGATTTGGCAGCTGTTATCGGTGCATCGGATTCAGCGGTTTCGCACCAGCTGAGAATCCTTCGGACCCAGAAGCTGGTTAAGTTCCGGCGTGACGGCAAGATACTATACTATTCATTAATCGATGATCATATCAGTGGGTTATTCAAACAGGGACTTGAACACATAGGCCACAGTAAAGAATGGGCAGCCAAGTTCCTGGATCTTTATAGATAATTTAATCTATTATTAGGTGCTCTAGGGGGATTAATTATGAGCGATGCAATTGTAATCAAAAATCTGGCTTCATCCAGCACTATTCAAGTAACCAATATGGACTGTGCGGATTGCGCAGCCAAAGTTGAAAAGGCAGTCAAGCGCATGTCGGGGGTGACATCTGCGCAAATAACCTTTCCTGTGGGTAAATTGCGGGTAGACTATGATGCGGCTCAAACCGGGGTTAAGCAGGTTATAGATAAAATAAGAACCCTTGGTTATGATGCCCATGAAGCGACTGCAGTTGCCTCAAGTAATAAGGATGGTATTACTACATTCCGTATCCATGGCATGGACTGTGCCGACTGTGCTGCTAAATTAGAGAGAGGTATTGCTCAGGTACCAGGGGTAGACACTGCTAAGGTAGTATATGCAACTTCGAAGCTGATGGTAAGCTACCAGGGCAATACTGCCGAAATATTGACGGCAATAGAAAAGATGGGATATTCCGGCAAGGTTGATGAAGGTTATTTCAACCGCCCAGAGGAAGCCTCCTTTTGGAAAACTAATCAGTATGTTTTACCCACGGTCATTTCATTGGTAATGCTGCTGCTCGGACTTGTGACGGAAAGAATGGCTGTACCAGTCTTGGTTCCAACTGTCTTTTTCCTAACCGGAATTATCCTGGGTGGGTTTTTGCCAGCCAAGAATGGAATCTCTGTTCTTTTAAATGCCCGTGAGCTGGATATGAATATTTTGATGATGATTGCGGTAGTGGGGGCGTCTGCCATCGGACAATACGAAGAAGCAGCCGCAGTGGTTTTCTTGTTCTCATTGGGGAATACCTTGCAGGGGTACACACTTGATAAGACCAGGAAATCGATACGAGCCCTAATGGACATCACTCCCAAAGAAGCCCTGGTAAACCGTAATGGAATCTTAATGACTGTGCCGGTAGAAAGAATCGGGATTGAAGATATTATTATAGTTCGTCCCGGAGAGAGAATTCCCATGGATGGAAAGGTAGTGAAGGGGTTTTCATCAGTTAACCAGGCCCCCATTACCGGTGAGTCTATTCCGGTGGAAAAGAATGTGGATGATGAGGTCTATGCCGGAACCATTAATGAGCGTGGATCTCTGGATATTAAGGTAACACGATTGGCCCAGGACAACACCATAGCCCGGATCATAGACATGGTTGAAGAAGCCCAGGGCCAACGTGCTCCATCCCAGCAATTTGTTGACCGGTTTGCTAAATACTACACCCCAGTGGTTATCGTAGTGGCGGCTCTGGTTGCGGTCGTACCCACGTTGGTTTTTGGACAGCCGTTTCACAAATGGTTTTATGAAGCCATGGCCATGCTGCTGGTAGCCTGCCCGTGCGCTCTGGTGATCTCTACACCTGTTTCCATAGTCTCGGCTATTGGAAGTGCCGCCAAAAGTGGTGTCCTAATTAAGGGAGGCATTTACCTGGAAGAAGCTGGAGCCTTATCAGTCATTGCCTTTGATAAGACCGGCACCTTGACCGTAGGGAAGCCAGTGGTAACCGATATTGTTCCGCTCAATGGATACTCGGAACAAGAAATATTGGCTATATCTGCAGCAATTGAATCACGTTCGGAACATCCTCTGGGAGAGGCAATTATCAATTATGCCCGCGAACAGGAAGTGAATATTCCAATGATAACTAACTTCGAGGCCGTTCTCGGCAAAGGCGCTCGAGGAGAGGTGGATGGCAAACCGTATCAGATTGGCAATGTCAGGTTCTTCACAGAGTTAGGAATTAACCTGTTTAAAGCTGAAGACAAGATAACTGAGCTGCAAAATCAAGGCAAGACAGTGATGGTTCTCGGGAACGACAACGATATAATTGGTCTGCTGGCAGTTGCGGATGTCATCAGAGACAATGTTCGCACAGCCATTGATAGTCTTAAGAAAGCCGGTATAAAAAAGGTAGTAATGCTGACCGGAGACAATCAACGTACTGCTCAGGCTATCGCTGCTAGCGTAGGAATTGATGAATTCAAAGCGGATCTTTTACCTGAAGATAAGGTTTATGCCATGCAAGAATTGCTGGCCCAGTACCAAAAAGTAGCCATGGTAGGGGATGGAGTGAATGATGCACCGGCTATGGCTGTATCTACAGTCGGAATCGCCATGGGAGTGGCCGGAACAGACGCAGCTCTGGAAACAGCCGACATAGCATTGATGGCAGATGATCTAACCAAACTTTCTTATGCTATAAAACTGAGTCGTAAGACTCTAGGAATTATAAAGCAGAACATAACCTTCGCACTAGTTATTAAGGGCTTGATTCTACTATTGGTTATTCCCGGCTGGCTGACTTTATGGCTGGCTATAGCCGGGGATATGGGCAGTTCGCTTCTGGTTACCCTCAATGGTATGAGAATGCTCAGGGTTAAGCACCAGAGCTGAAAAATAAACACCCGCATTTAAGCTTATTGGCTAATGCGGGTGTTTCTGCAGTATGAGAGTGTTATTCTAGATCTTTTTTTATTTGCTCAAATTCCTCGAAGGTAATTTCACCTCGAGCATACCGTTTTTTCAGGGTTTCCAGGGGTGAATCTTCAGTCCTGCCATTTTTCCGTTCCATATTGATATAAATCAGATAGGCTGCAATACCTACTATCAAAATCATGCCCACAGAGTTTCAGCTCCCTTCTCAATCTATCATAACAAACTATTTTACGTGGTCCTTCATACTATTAAATTCTTCCTGGGTTATTTCGCCCCGAGCATAGCGCTTCTTCAGAATATCCAAAGCGTTCGGCACACTGGTTACCTGTGCAGAATTTTTATGGTAGCGTTTGTACAGCCATATCAAGGCGATTGCGACTAGAACCCAGGCCACAGCATGTAAACCAATCCAGCCCCAACCCATCGGACCCATTCCTCTAATTGCCCAGTAACCGTAATGATGCATCATATTGACACCTCCAAATAATTCTTTCATTCGTTACGAGAATAACAGGGTCATCACATCAAAATAGCACTTTTGATTATGAAACAAAGGTATACTCAACTTATGATTAATTCCATTATATATGACCATTATGAAGGAACTGTGAATAATATGGATTTGCTGGAAGTTTTATTTACTAAATCTTGGATTTTAAAAATTTAAGGTTAAAGTCTAGAAACAGCCTCTACTAAACTACGAAAATACTTACAATTCTCTATAAGATTAGGCCCATGTCTGAAGAGACCTCCACCTATAAGAAATATCACCTCGGAGCCATAAACCTGAATCATGTCTGGAATATTGCTTATGCTCATTCCCCCGCCGGGGCAGGGGAAACTAGCTTTTAGACTGCCCATGGGGACAATGGTTCCTTTAACAATACTTCGGCATTCTGCACGGCTAAAAGAGAAACGCCCGCCATAATTAGGGTAAATGGTCCCATCCGCACCGGCCAAGCGCGCTATCTGTCCAAATAGAGCAAAATGAGATATCCCGCTATCAGAGCCGAGGACGTAGCTTCCCAGGAATGCCGGATGGCTGAAGATTGGTAGGGCAATAGTATCGTCTTCGGCCAAAGATCTCATGGCATCATAACCAACCAAACCCGGTGCCAGCAACAGTCCTTTGGCTCCATTTTCTTTGGCATATCTGGCCCTGCTCATTATTTCATGGTGCGGGGCAGTAATATTCGCTGCATAAATGCAATTTTGGCCGGTTTCACCATTAGCGCGCTCTACCGCTGCTGCACATAATCTAACTCGCTCCTCAAAAGGGGCAAAGCTTTGATTGGTAAGGCCATGATCATCTTTAATAATATCAATTCCGCCCAAGGCAAACTGATAAGCCAGTTCAGCCAGTTTTTCGCTGCTCAGTCCCATGGGCTTAAGGGCTGTAAAAAGCAAAGGTCTTTGTGGTACTTTTAGAAGCTCCCTTAACCCTTCCTTGCCAAACCTAGGCCCCTTATAAAGGTCTAATATGGAGTCGGGAAGTTGGATCTCTTCTACCCTATAGCCTGGTTTAATACTAATGTTGCCAAAAACAACATTTAAAAGCTGGGTTAACTCATTGGCGGTTGTTTCAATGGCGAAACTTATGGTAGCCATATAGGTATCCGGTCCGTCTGCTCCGAATTTGGTTATTTGTCCAACCAGGTGATCCTGAATAAAACCAGCCGGTACTAATTCTGCGGGAAATTCTACGGTCTGCTCCAAGCAAATGTCCTGAGCTCTGGCATAAGCTTCATTCTCTGTTCCCATTATCCGATAAACAATAGAAAATCTATCCATTATAAATGCCTCCCATAAACTAGGGTTAATCAGTATTCACGGCGGGTACTATCCAGGTATCAAAACCGAAACAGTGCTCCGGTTTTATACTGCTCAACTCCGTATAAATGCAGCTATAGCAGGATCCTGGCACAACATTTCCAGATCATCTTCAGACGGTAGAACTGGCTTATCGCGCTCAACGTTTACCATACAAAGAAAACCGAAGGTGGTGCCTTTAGTTGCCCGGAATTGATGCCAGGTATGGGCAGGTATGGTTATAACATCTTTCTCTCGTACAGGGTAGATCTTCTGTCCTAAAAGAACATCTCCTTCCCCTCTGAAAATAATTACCAGGTGAGCATGTTGATGATGCTCCAGGGTAGAATGACCTTCTGGGGCCATTTCAAAATAGCGCAGTTGACAGGGGACATCTGCCAGACCTTCGCATAAAACTTGCCGGGTAATATTTTTATAGTGAGTTCCTTCATCCTTATAGGCTAGAACCGGAACGTTCTCCCATTGGTAATTCTCCAAATGTTGAATCAGCATATTACATACTCCTTTTCTATGACGATATGATAATTCTACATTAATGTTAAAAGTAAAAACAAATAAATGTGGAAAACACTAAAGTCTCATGAAATTGAAGCTCTAGATAGTAAAAAGATCCTTAATCAATCCTCAGCAACCTGGCATTTAGGGCGACAATTATGGTGCTCATAGACATCAATACTGCCCCCATGGCCGGACTGATTACGATACCCTGGTTGTATAACACCCCGGCTGCCAGTGGCAGTGCGATGATATTGTAGCCGGTGCCCCACAACAAATTCTGCACCATCTTTCCGTAGGTGGCCCGGGACAGCTTCAAGATACTGACCACATCCAGGGGATTACTTCTTACCAGGATGACATCCGCAGTCTCAATCGCCACATCGGTACCGGCTCCGATAGCTATTCCTAAATCAGCCTGGGCCAACGCGGGCGCGTCATTTACTCCGTCGCCTGTCATAGCCACCGTCTTTCCCTCACGCTTTATTGCTTGGACTTGCAGCGCTTTACCTTCTGGCAATACCTCGGCAAACACTTTATCGATACTAAGCTGCTGGGCGACATAGTCGGCTACCCGCTGATTATCGCCCGTAATCATATATGACTCGATATTCATCTTTTTAAGGGTATCTATGGCTTGGCGCGCGGAATCCCTGATGATATCGGACAGTGCGATATATCCCAATAGATTGCCCTCCGCCACGATGAATATTACGGTCTTGCCCTGCTGGGCCAGAGCCTCATACTGATCTTCATTAAAAGCGATCTTTTCCGCCCGCATAAAACCGGGACTCAATACAGTAATCGACTTGCCGTCGACCGTGGCTTTCAAGCCTCGGCCGGTTATACTCTGATAATCCTTCACTTCTTTGAGCTTGCTATTCTGTTTTTGGGCCTCCCTTACTATCCCCTGGGAGATTGGGTGGGCGGATTGTGATTCAATCGAATATGAGATGCTCAACAGCTCATCGTCGCTGATGCCATAGGCCTGAATATCGGTAATCCCGAATTTGCCCTCGGTTAAAGTGCCAGTCTTGTCAAAAATGACTGTATCCACATTCCGGGCATTTTCGAAGTGGGCCCGGTTTCTAATCAGCAGGCCTCGCCGGGCGGCTATACTGGTGGATACCGCCGTAACCAGGGGAGTGGCTAAGCCCAGAGCATGGGGACAGGATATGACGATCACGGTTACGGCCCTTTCCAGCGCAAAACTCAAATCTCCCCTGATGATCATCCAGACCGCAAAGGTAACGCTGCCGGCTAATACTGCTATGTAAAATAACCATTTGGCAGCTACATCCGCCAACCGCTGGGTGTTGGATCTTGACTTCTGGGCCTCACGGACCAAGATGATAATCTGCGATAAATAGGTCTCACTATGGGTTTTAGTTACTTTGAACTTGATGACTCCTTCACCGTTGAGCGCCCCGCCTATAACCTGATCTCCCGCAGCCTTATCAACCGGGGTCGATTCTCCAGTTATCATGGCCTCATTGACCGTCGAGCGGCCGTCAAATACCAAGCCGTCGATAGGGATCTTCTCACCTGGTTTTACCAGGACTGGGTCCCCAGCCTTCAAAGTACCAACCGCAATATCGATCGTTTCTCCCCCGGAAGTGATTAGATGGGCTTCTTCCGGCATCAGCTTGACTAGTTCTTCCAATGCTCGGGAGGCACCCATAACTGATTTCATCTCGATCCAATGTCCCAGGAGCATGATTGCGATCAAGGTCGCCAACTCCCAGAAAAAATCCTGCCCCTTTACTAAAAACACGGTAAGGGTACTATAAATGTAGGCCACAGAAATGGCCAGCGCGATCAAGGTCATCATCGCGGGATTGTGCTTCTCCAGTTCATCCTTGGCACCGGTAAGGAAGGGTCGCCCGCCGTATATGTAAAGGATCGTGGACAGCCCAAACAAAAGATAAGTATCCCCACTAAATCTGAGGTCTACTCCGATAAACATTTGGATCATGGGTGAGAGCACCAGGATTGGTAAGGTTATGAGAAGGGATAGAAAAAATCTTTTTCTAAAATCATCGACCATCATGGCATGATGATCATGGTTGGCATGCCCTCCTTTTTCCAGATGCTCTACTGGCTTCTGTTCAACATGATGGGTGTGTTCCGGTAACATAGATTCATGCATCACGGGGTTCCGCTCTTCATGCTGATGCTGTACCATCTTATTGGGTGCATGGCTCATAGGTGCGGGCTCTGCATGATCAGCGGGTTCGGCCATTTTGCAATCCTGTCCCATGTGATGATGTTCTCCATGGGCCATGTCAGCATGATTTATTGGCTGGCTGTCATTATGGCTGTTCATTGCGTTTCCCCCTTTTTATTCTGATTCCTAAGGCTAGTAATGAGTTAGTATTGCTGTATTATTACGCACTTTCTTATCTCAAATTATATACGATATAGATCTCACATCTTAGTTTTTTGACCAAGAGCTCCGTACTCGGCAGCAAGTTCCCGATGACTTTCAGCAGCTACCCAGGGACAGCATAGGATTGTAATATGTACTTTTTGAATCCATGCGGCGTTGACGTAGCAGAAAATTTTTCAACCTCTTTTCCAATCGGCAAAATCGTCCATAAAAAAACCTGCCGACTATACTTAGCCGACAGGTCCATCGCTTGCTTACCAAAACCGCTATTTTAAGTGCTCCTTCATAGCGGAAAACTCCTCCGGAGTTATTTCGCCTTTAGCCAGCCGCTTTTTGGCGATGTCCAATGCAGTGGGTGGGCCTTCGACCCGGGCCAAATGTTTCAGATGATTACGATACAAAATAATTGCAAAAGTTGCCAAGAAGATAAAGGCCAGGATTTCCAGCCCGAACCACCACCCGTTAAACTGCATCATGCCGTCATACGGCCCATTCCCATATCGATACATTATAGTCAACCCCTCCTTTACGGTAATTCGCCAAGGAAAAAACTTGCATGTTACTGATTTAAATATACCATAATAAGTTAATGTTTACTGAATTCTTTCAACTCTTCTTCCAATTTACAATATTGTTTGTTCTGGACGCTTGGGATCCGTGATTTGTTGAACCATAGCGGCATACTTTTTAGCCAATTGCTCCTCTTGAAACAACATTTCCTTAAAAGCATGGTTCATACGTTCTTCATCAGTTAACACATTATCACCGCTAATTTAAGTTTTAGCTGAATAGTAGAATGTTCCCACCGGGTCAATCTGAGCTACATACACATCCTCCGCTTGGCTTATACCGTTCTTCCCTAACTCCTGTATCAGCCACAATTCATCATATCCAATCTCACGAAGGTTTTCTCCAACAACAACACCGTCATTGATCAGTATGGTTGGCAGCCCGCCCGGTGGAGTGGGTAAATTCAGCTCTGCTGGTGTGGCAGGCTGGGCATCCGCCTTTTTTAATACACTTATATGGCCGCTAGTCTCCATTACTGCTGACTCCACTTCGTTCAGGTTGGGGGCATCTGATACCCGTAGTTCCGACAGCAGGATTTCAAGCGGCAGGAGCGCCCGGGCCATGTTTTGACGCAAAACCTTCCCTCCCGACATGACTACTATTGGTTGACCGATTAGAAACTTCGCAAAGGTTCGGTTTCTAACAGCCAAATAGGAAAGCAGGTAGTGCATAAGGAAGACAGTTACGACAATGGTTATAGTATTTACAAAATTAAGCTTGGAATCAAAAAGGGGTGAAGCTGTAACACCGCCCATCATCCAGTAGAAGGTGAAGTCATAGCCCGCAAATTGGCCTCCAGATCTGTGCGGTAGAACTTTGCCCTCAGCCCATAGAAGAAACCCCACCAGGATGGTCCGTATAATAAATCCAGCGGTGCTAAGCTCGCTTGTTGTACCAAGCACACTACTAATAAATTCCATAATTATGCTCCTTGTGCACTAACAAACAGGTTTCCGCTTGGCTCCAGCAGAGCGAAAAAAACCTGGGACGGATCGACAAAACCTTCCTGCTGCAGCTTATCATTAAGCCACTTCAAGTCATATCCCAACCGCTTCAAGTTGTCCTTTTGAACCTCGCTATCATAAACCAGAACAGTGGGTAACCCGGCAAGCTTGGGAGGTAGGTTCATTTGGTGGCGGTTTACGGGCAGGAAGGGGGGCTTCTTTATAACCGAGATTTTGCCGTTAGGCTCCAGAACCAGCGAATCGATCTCCGACAGGTTATGGGCGCCTTTCAGCCTGATCTGGCCCATCAGATTATCCAGGGTTACATGTGCGTCCAGCAGATTCTTTTTATTAATCCTGCCGCCTTCCATTAGAACAACCGGTTTGCGGTCAATAAGCTTGGGGAACTTAATATCGAGGTAAGATAGGAGCACATTGACTCCCGCATAAGCAAAAACAATTACCAGTCCGGAGGTTAGTGATGACTCCGGATTAACCATACGAATGGCCGCTAAACTGACAATCCCGGCAGCTACCAGGTAATTGTGGCCGGACAGAATACCCACCTGACGATGCTGCATCAAGCGGGTGGCTATAATCAATGAAATGTACAGGATGATAGCTCTGATTGCCAGCACCCAGAATGGCAAGTCTTTACTGCCGTTTAAGAATCCATCTAACAAGGTCATGTTTGCTAGTCCTCTCATTTTAATACCTGCAGAACTACAAGCTTCTCACTTATTAAAAATTAGAATTACCTCGTTTAATGTTTTATTCAGAAGCCATCTAGTGTTTTCCCTTAATGGAACCGAAAAGGTAAGTAATTAAAAGTTCGTGCTTCACGATTTATGTCTGATACAAGAAACCCGCTTCGCATTATCTCAGTTTAACAACATGAAGCGGGCTTCAATATAGAAAGGAGCCGGTTTTTTAGTCATATAGAACACCTGGGCTTAATTAATAAGCTACGGCATCATCAGACATTCATCACAAGTATGGATACACATTTCAAGGTGTGAAGCTCCTAGCGTCAGCATTTCCCGGGAACGTTGCTCGGATGTACTATTAGCCATAGTACGGATCTGGTTAGCAAGCTGTTCGCAGTGATCTCGACACTGTTTAACACTATTATTCATCGGCATTACAAGTCACCTCCTCTGGTTTGATTAAGCTATAATCTTGGGTTGGTTACTTTAGCGTAACAAAACTGCATTCAGTCACGCACAGGTCGATATGATGGGCGGCCTCATAGATCATATCCTTCATTTTAGGATTTGTTTCGGACTTGCTCAGCGAACGAAGCTGTTGGGCTTGCTGGTTGCATTGGTCAATGCACTTTTGAACTTCCTGCTTATTTGACATTATTTTTTCTCCTTTCAGTTTTAATAACTCTAGACACTTATTCATTCTTAGAAACCAGTTATAGAATCCCCATGAGAAAAGTTAATTATTCACCTTATATGAGGATCAGGCAATATATAAAAACTTGTCCCGAATAACGTTGACGTTGGCGTTTCCCCCACAGAAATATAAAAAGGGTCAAATCTAGCAGGGTCTCGTAAATTTGAACCGGATGTACAAGTTGTCCCTGGACCTGTACCCCCCAGGGCCAGGGTGCAGCCATTACTTTACCGTAGATATCACATCCCACCCGGGCGATTCCCTGTGCCAAGACAGCTGCCGGAGCTAATAGATCTGCCACTGCCCAAAAAGAGAGAGCTTTTCTTCGGGTATACCACAGACCGATCAGAATAGCCCCCAGAATACCACCATGGATGGAGAGGCCACCCTCATATATTTTGAGGATATCCATGGGGTGCTGCCAGTAATAGATGGGGTCGTAGAACATAACGAAGAATAGAAGGGCACCCAGAATTCCAGCAGCTAATATGATTATTGATAGGGTGTATACTTGGTCGGCATCCATTCCCACTCGGTTAGCTTCCCGGTCGGCCAGCCAAATGGCAATCAGAGTACCTACAGCAATACTGGCACCAAAAGTATAGACTATAAATGGTCCCAGATGGAATAATATTCTATCCATTCCTCATACCCTCCTAGACCGCATTTTATTGCTGTTTCTTGCAACAACTGCCCCCAGTTGAAAAGCCCGAAATGCCGATATTGTTTAATTGCTGAAGGTCAGCAACAGTGACCTGGGTTACATCAGCTATGACCTTTATATTAAATATGCTATTAATGTGCCAGTCAGTAACAGTGAGTTTCATCAGAATATTAAATCAAAAATTAATACGATTCTGTGTTTTGCAGGGATTTCTGCTATAATAAACCATATTAATGAGGATGTTAGAGGGGGCAAATAATTGAGCATTCGGCGTCGATTCAGACATTTTCTCCGTTACCGTCAGATTACCCGGGTCTTCTTAAAACACGGACTCGGTTATATTATTCACCGTATGGGGATGGAGAAATATGTTCTCCTTCCTGCCGTATATTCGCTCCAAAAATGTGAACGAGAGCCGGATAACTGCCTGGCTGATAAATTGACCCATGCTTTTATGGAATTAGGGCCTACCTTTGTGAAACTCGGGCAGGTACTTAGTACCCGAGCCGATATCTTATCGCCCGGGTTCATTGCAGAATTGGAAAGGCTGCAGGACAAGGTCTCTCCCGTTCCCATTGATCAGATCAAAGCACAAATCGCCCGGGAGATTGGTCCAGTTGATGAGATATTTGCTGAATTTAACCCTGTCCCTCTGGCCGCAGCCTCTATCGGACAGGTTCACCAGGCTACCCTTAAAACTGGTGAAAAGGTGATTATCAAAGTTCAGCGTCCTAATATCGCAACGCAGGTGGAAAACGACCTGGAGATATTTATTAATCTGGCTCGAATCATGGAAAAGAGATCTCCAGAAGCTGCCCGTATCGGGATTTTAGATATTGTCGAGGACTATGGCCGCATGATGCGCCTGGAGTTAGATTATGACCGAGAGGCCAAAAACACTGACCGGATGAGACATAATTTTGCCAAGGATAGTTCGGTTGTCATTCCTCGAGTCTTCTGGGACTATACCACTCCTCGGGTGCTTACTGAGGATTATATTGAAGGAGTAAAACTCAGCGACCTGACCACCATTGAGGCTCGGGGCTGGAGTAGAAATAAGATTTCTCAAATGGGTACACACGCCTTCCTTACTCAGGTCATGGTACATGGGTTTTTCCAGGCCGATCCTCATCCGGGCAACATTCTCGTCCTGGCTGAAGATAAGATTGCCTTCATAGATTTTGGGGAGACTGGATCCCTTACTGAAAACCGCTTGACTAAATTGGGCCGGTTTTTGCAGGGAATTGACAAAAAGGATACGGGTAAGGCGATGAGTGCCTTGTATGACCTGGGAATTCTGAATGACCGCATCAATCTGGACGATTTCGAAGGTGAATTTGACGATGTGGTAGAACGCATCTATTCATCCAATATGGGTAGTATAGACATAAATCTGCTGCGCCAGGAGATAATGAGTCTGACTTATCGCTATCAATTACGCCTCCCCCATTATCTTACTGCTTTGATGAAGGCCTTGATCACCCTTGATGGGGTCGGTAAAAAACTGGATCCCAAGTTTAATTTATCAGAAGCAACGGAAAATATTATTCGGACGTTATTTGAGGAAAAAACCAAGCCAGATGAGTTATATAAATCGATTAAGCACAGCTACTATAGAGAGGTCAAGCCATTGCTGGCTTTTCCCCGCAACCTCAATAAGCTGGTTAGGGTTGCCGGCCAGGGTGATTTGGAAATATCGCACAACATTGCTATGAAACAACATATGGAGGATAAGTTTAGTCAATTAGCCAACCGGATAAGTGCCAGCTTAATTATTGCTGGTGGTTTAGTCAGTACCTCGCTCCTTCTGCTCGGCTCGCAGCATTCAATTAATCACCTTAACGATGTACTCATCGGCACCGGGGTCGGTATTAGCATAATGGGTATATATATATTTCTCACTTCTGTTCGACATTAATGCTTTTGGTTATTGTTTCTTATTTTATGCGCATGAGTCACCTGGGGACTTAATCAAATCTTTCACGACTTCACCCGCTATCAAAAGTCCTGCTACCGAAGGCACAAAAGCTATGCTGCCGGGAATTGAGCGCCGAATCGTACAGGTTCGGTCAGATTCCCGAGGGCAGATGCAGTTAGTCTGGCAGCTGGTTTCTTCACTTTCCAATGGTTTTATCGGCACTTCCTTAGAATAAACCACCTTTAAATCATGGACTCCTCTTTTCCGCAGTTCCCGGCGCATAACCTTGGCTAGCGGACACACTGACGTATCGTAAATGTCGGCGATTTCAAACCTGGTAGGGTCAAGTTTATTACCTGCCCCCATACAGCTAATTATCGGAATATTAAGCTTTTGGGCATTTAATATTAGGTCTATTTTTGCAGTTACGGTATCTATAGCATCAATAATGTAGTCATAATCAGCGGTAACCAATTGGGAGGAGCATTCCGGCATATAGAATGTTTGATGGGTAAGCACCTGAGCCCGAGGATTGATTTCCAAAATCCTTTCCTTCATAACCTCAACTTTAGGTTTGCCTATTGTCTTGCTCGTGGCGTGAATTTGTCGATTGATATTGGTTAAACATATACAGTCATCATCAATAAGCACCAGTCTGCCGACTCCCGACCTCACCAGTCCTTCTACCGCGAAAGTTCCTACCCCACCGATTCCGAAGACCGCTACTGTGCTCCCGGCCAGCTTTTCCATGGCAGCTCTGCCTATTAATAACTCGGTTCTTGAAAATTCGTAGAGCATTTTTCCTCCCATGATTAATTGATTAAACTAATTGCTTTTATAGCTAAACATAGTTTAGAGAATCTAATAGTGATGGCTGCCTAGCGGGTCTGATTTACTGGGTTTGGATCCTTTAGGTGCTGCCTGGAGTGGTGGATGATCTAACCACTGGGGTTTATTCCGCCTCACTTGGCCTTTTATAATCAATCCACTGCCCCAGCAGCAACTTGATAATTCCAGCCGCCGGGACCGCAATCAGCATTCCTAGCAGACCAAACAAACTGCCCCCAATGACGATGGATAACATGACAAAAACTGGATGTAGTCCAACACTGTCCCCGACAATTTTAGGGGAAATGATATTACCATCCAACTGCTGTACTATCACTAGGGCAGCCACAGCTAAAAGTGCTTTTAGGGGAGTACCAGTTAACAAGCCAACCATAACGGCTAATATTGAACCGATAAGTGGACCAAAGTAAGGAATGATGTTGCATAAACCGGCAGTCATACCAACCAGAACGGCAAAATCCAGACCTACAATATATAAGGCAATGGAGCTGCAAACTCCGACTATCAATGCAACCAGCAACTGACCTCTCATAAAGTTTGATACCACCTGATTGATATCAGCTATGAAACCACTCAGTTTTTCATTATGCCGGCGATTAAAAAGCAAGCTTGTACCCTCATGATATAGGTTTGAAAAATATTCGACATCCTTCAAAAGATAAAATGCAATCACAAAACCCAACAGGATATCCAATAGGTTATTGCCAAAGTGTTGCAGGGAAGTAAACAAGCCGGCAATGCCATTGCCGATAAAGTTTTGGGTGACTTGGATCAAGGTCAGTAATTGATTTTTCATACTATCGGACAAGCCACTCGTCTCCAGGGTCTTTATCAATCGACCAAAGAGTTCGTTGTAGGTGTTGGAATAATTGGTAATAGAGGTCAGCATGCTGTTCAAATCAAGATGCTTAGGCAGAGAACCGCTAATCAGGACATATAAGCTATATATGAACAGAGTAATCATGGCCAGAAACAGCAGGTACGTAATCAAAACACTGGCCGTGCGGCGCAGATGTTGATATTTGTCATTAGTATTTGCTTGCCATGGTATGTACCTTATATTCGTTGCCATGGTGGTGTCAATCCAACTGACTAATGGATGCAATAAATACGCGATCACCAGTGCGATGATAAGGGGAGACAACACGGAAAAGACAAGGCCGAGTACTGCTAATACAGTTTTCAGTATACTGCCAAGATTGGAAATAAGGCTGTACAGGATATATAGAATGGTTGCAGTTAATATCGTATGTACAGCTATTTTAACATACGTTTTATCTAATTCAAATTTCAAAATAACATCCTTTCTTATGGGGCCGTGGCAGCAGCAAATTTATGGTATCGATACCAAGGAGCCAAGTTATGTTTCCTGCCTATCATTCGATATTAAGTCTAGCTAGCTGGTATGTCAACCCAATACGAACCATCCCGTTGTTACAGCTCCTCCATTTATAGTTGCTGCATACCGTTTGAGATCAGCCCTTATTTGTTATATGATGAAATAAATCAGGGAAAAAATTATGATAGGAGCGGGAATGCTTGTATCCACAAGATTTGAACTATAAAATGCCAGCCGAATGGTCTGAGCATCAGCGTACCTTTATTTCCTGGCCGGTCCAGGAATCCATGTGTTATCCGGAAGATTACGATGAGGTATGCCGTGGATATCAAGAAATTGTTCGCGCCATTGCTGAATTTGAGCCAGTTACGGTAATAGTCAATCATGATGATGCGCAAATTGTAGACCACTCAATAAAGACCGACGGAGTGGAATATCTGTTTATAAATCACAATGATGCCTGGCTGCGGGATAATGGACCAACCTTTCTCCGCAATGACAGGGGAGAGCTGGCCGGAGTGAACTGGCGTTTTAATGCCTGGGGAGGGAAATATAGCCCTTGGGATCTGGACGATGATCTGGCTCCCCAAATTCTGAAGCATACCCGGTTAAGATGTTTTAATGCCCCCCTGGTGATGGAAGGGGGCTCCATTCATGTGGACGGGGAAGGTACGATGATTACAACCGAAGAGTGCCTTTTGAACCACAACCGTAACCCTGAATTGAATCGGACAGCTATTGAGGATTACCTGCAGAAATATCTGGGCATTGAAAAGGTCATATGGTTAAAAAGAGGTTTAAGCGGTGACGAGACGGATGGTCATGTAGACAATATCGCTTGTTTTGGTGCTCCGGGTAAAATCCTGATGCAAGTCTGTAATGACAGAAGCGATGAAAATTATGATGTAACCCATGAAAATCTGCAAATATTACAAGGAACCAAGGATGCTCGGGGGAGAGAACTCGAAATTATAACCATCCCTCAGCCGCCTTTGATGACCTATAACAACCAACGGTTAACCCTGAGCTATTTAAACTTTTATTTTGTCAATGGAGGTATAATTCTGCCGGTTTTTGGAGGGAGTGCTGAGGCTGCGGATCGTCTGGCGGTAAGCTTGCTGACTGAAAACTTTCCGGCCCGAAGGGTGCGCACCGTAAATGGCATGGCAGTCATACGGGAGGGCGGTAATGTGCACTGTCTGACTCAGCAAATGCCGGTCGGGATCATCAAATAAATATCTGTGACGAAGGGAGGGAGTTATGTGAGAAAAGTAGTGGCAGCAGTTACTCAGATGAGCTGTTTGGCCAGCATTGATGAGAATATCAGCAAAGCTGATGCTATGGTGAGAGAAGCGGCTAACAGAGGGGCTCAAATCATCCTGTTGCAAGAACTTTTTGCAACCCCCTATTTCTGCCAGAAGGAAAAAGCTGAATATTTTGCCTATGCAGCAGAAGCAGAAAACAATAAGGCCGTTAATCATTTTCGAAAGCTGGCAGGTGAGCTGGAGGTAGTACTGCCCATCAGTTTCTATGAGAAAAAAAATTATGCCCGCTATAATTCGGTAGCAGTAATTGATGCCAGTGGAGAAATTATGGGTATATATCGTAAAAGTCATATACCGGATGGACCTGGTTATGAAGAGAAATTCTATTTTAACCCAGGGGATACCGGTTTTCGGGTCTGGAATACCCGCTACGGCAAGATAGGAGTGGGGGTTTGTTGGGACCAATGGTATCCCGAAGCGGCTCGCTGTATGACTCTAATGGGTGCAGAAATGCTATTGTACCCTACCGCCATCGGTTCGGAACCTCAGGATAACTCCATAGATTCCCGTGATCATTGGCAGACCTGCATGTTAGGCCATGCTGCCGCCAACTTGATTCCGTTGCTGGCATCCAACCGGGTAGGGGTTGAAGTTGATGAAGACTCTCAGATCACTTTTTACGGCTCATCGTTCATTGCCGGCCCTCAGGGTAATAAGCTTGTCGAAGCCAGCCGAACCGAAGAAGGGGTCTGGCTAGCCGATTTTGATCTGGATCAGCTGGAGCGACAGAGGATCGAGTGGGGAATTTTCCGCGATCGTCGGCCGGATTTATACAAAATTATCAGTTCCAGTGACGGCGAATTGATCACCTAATCCACAATAGCTCGAAGTCACAGACCTTGAGCTATTCTATTTACCAGCCCCGATCCTGCATGCGTTCTTCGGGTACGATAGTTTTTATGTCCAACCCGGGCATGGCTTCGCTCAGATCTCGTGAGACTTCGGCCAAAACCTTAAAGTCCTTATAGTAGGTAGTAGCTGCCACGATAGCCCGCGCCCGTTTCATAGGGTCGCTGGATTTAAATATTCCCGAGCCCACAAAATTGCCATCTGCCCCCAGGTGCATCATCAGTGCTGCGTCGGCTGGTGTTGCTATTCCTCCGGCAGAAAAGTTTACTACCGGCAGATGGCCGCGGCGAGCCACCTCGACCACTAAATCAAAAGGTGCTTGTATATCCTTGGCAAAGGTCATTAACTCGTCCTGGGGTAAGTGGTGGAGGCGACGTATTTCCCCAATTATCTGACGCATATGCCGAACCGCTTCCACTACATTACCGGTACCGGGTTCACCCTTGGTGCGAACCATCGCGGCTCCCTCGCCGATTCTTCTCAATGCTTCACCAAGATTACGCGCTCCGCAGACAAAGGGCACGGTAAATTCATGTTTGTTTACATGAAAGTGCTCATCGGCCGGGGTGAGGACTTCACTTTCATCAATATAGTCAATCCCCAATGATTCGAGAATCCGGGCTTCAACGAAGTGGCCGATACGGCACTTAGCCATAACCGGAATGGTTACCACATCCATGATGCGCAGAATTATGGTAGGGTCAGCCATCCGGGCCACCCCTCCTGCAGCCCGTATATCTGCGGGTACACGCTCCAGTGCCATTACGGCGCAGGCTCCAGCATCTTCGGCGATTTTAGCCTGTTCCGGAGTAGTAACATCCATGATTACACCCCCCTTGAGCATCTGTGCCAGACCGCTTTTCAACGCAAAGTTACCTTTTTCGACAACTGCTTCTGCCATATTATCATACCCTTCTTAATAACATATTAAACCCATTGACATACTATAGATTAACGCAAGAAAAATTAGCTGTCAACAGGGGTAAATGAATTATTTAATTAAGTACGTTTTTATTGTTTAATAATCACCCATTTTTTTGTATTATGTTATCATATGAACAGATAATATGTAATGTATTATATAAAAATAAGTTATATAAGCATAATCCATTACAATAAGTTATTCTTATTAGTCGAATTAAAGGCGTTATGAACTGACAATTTAAATTGGACCAGGTGTGCTATGTAAAATAAAGGTGGAAAACAGTTGTGTTTACGAAATTGAAGTCTACTGCGAAATGGAAGGTCCTATTAAGGGCCGGTGTTTCAATTACGCTGCTGTTGTGGCTGGCTTTTACCATCGATTGGAAAGGAACAGTCAGAATCTTGATACAGGCCCAACCTGAATGGATAATAATAGCCATCTTCTGGATAATACTCTCGATGGTCGTTAGCGTTAGCAAGTGGCAGTTACTTTTGAATGTTCAGAAAATACATTTGAAATGGTCCGAGCTTTGGCGTGCTTATTGGGCTGGCTTATTCTTTAACAACTTTCTACCCTCCAGCATAGGAGGCGATGCTTTCCGAATTGTGTGGGTCAGTAAATCCAGCCGTGATTCTGCTGGCGCTGCTGCATCTGTAATAGTGGAAAGGATTTTGGCTGCCACCGGAATTGCTGTAGTAGGTATTGTAGGGGGATTTTTAGCGGGGCGGCTGAATGGGCAAGCAATGATACTTTTGATGGGCCTTATGCTGCTTAGTCTAGTGTTATTGGGAGTAATATTGAGAGGAAGATTGCCGGACGCTTTATTTAAAAAAAAAGGGCCCATTTACGAGTTCTTTAAGGGAATGGACATCCATGGCTCTCGTATGCAAGCCAATCCAGCGGTTCTCTTATTAGTTTTGCTTCTATCGGTAGTATTTCAACTTATGGTGGTCGGGGTAAACTATTCCATCTTCAAAGCAGTAGGAATTACAGGTTTGAGCTGGTGGGACATATTATTTATCATACCCATTACTTCAGCGGCGGCTATGCTCCCGATAGGTATCAACGGCTACGGAGTAAGGGAAGGAGCCTATGTGGCACTTTTGGCCAGCTATAATGTTTCCCGGGAGGCTGCTTTTACCTCATCGATATTGTTTGCTTTTTTAGTGAGCTTATGTAGTCTTTACGGTGGGTTGGCTTTTATGATTTACAGGGGAGAAATGGGGAATGCGCATGCAACAACAAGCATCACAAATAGCCATGGCGGAAATGAAATGCGGCAGTAATTGCTGTCAGGCTGTCTTAGCGGCAGCTGGCAGGGTCTGGAATATACCGGTAGGTGAAGATGTAATTGCGGCGGCGGCGATGTTTGGCGGTGGTATAAGCTGCGGATGTATTTGTGGTGCCCTGGCAGGTATGGTAATGGCCGCCGGGATTCGTCAACAACATGAAAAGCATCCCCGAGGTTCCAAATTGGCCCAAGACTTGCACGACCAGTTTAAAGAGGAATTTGGCGCCACCTGCTGCCGGGCTATCAAGAAAAAACGGACTGTCTTAAAGAACATTGGTAACCAGGCTTGCGTGGAATTGACCGGCAAAGCGGCAGCTTTGTTAGTCAGACAGTGGGAGGCGATTGATAATTAATCAGAATCCGGCAGTATCAATTATCATACCAACTCTAAACGAAGCTGATAAAATCGGCGCGCTTCTCGAAGAACTGCAGGCCTTTTCACAGGTTGAAATAATTGTTAGTGACGGTGGAAGTACTGACCGTACCTTGGAAATATGCTCTGCTTATCCGGTAATAGTGTACACAGGAAGTGCTGGCCGGGGGAAGCAATTGAACCGAGGAGTGCAAGCCGCCAGGTCTGATATTCTGCTATTTTTACATGCTGATACCTATATGCCAACCGAGCTTATCCCGCAGATAATTGAGGCTGTAAAGCTTGGCAAAATGTGGGGATGTGCCCGCCTGGCCTTTGATGATTCAGCTGCCTTTTTTAAATGGCTGGCACTTGTTTCTGATCTAAGGGCACGTTTCTTAAGCAGTTGTTATGGTGATCAGGCCATATTTTGCCAAAGGGATTTTTTCTATAAATACGGGATGTTCCCAGAGACAAATTTTCTTGAGGATATAGCTTTTTCTCATAAAGCACGGCAAGGCCAGAAGGCCTTTGTACTTGCGGGAAAGGTAGTCACCAGTTCCCGCCGTTTCCGTTATGGAAGCCGGTGGAGAACACTGGGAAAAATCCAGTTTATTAAATTGCTATACTTCCTGGGGTTTAGCCCGGAACGACTCCATACCATGTACCGATAACCGGGAGGGATTCGCATGGATACCGCAGTAGTGATTATGAGTAAAATTCCTTGGCCCGGATATTCGAATACCCGGTTGATGCCAGCACTTACCCCCCAGGAATGTGTACTTTTCCATCGTTCCTGTTTGCAGGATATAGTTCAGACTGTGACTACCACCGAATGGCCAGTATATCTTTACTATTCACAACCAAATCCACAGGATGAGACTATGAATGAATGGCACGAGAATAGCTGGTGGGAATTGGATGAGGAACTGTACTCACATTTGGTTATGCGGGCTCAGTGCGGTCAAGACTTGGGAGAGCGCATGTATCAAGCAGCTCAGGAGATTTTGAACGAACGGAAAGCGATATTGTTTTTGGGGAGTGATTTGCCTGATCTGCCTGCCGGGGTTCTAATTGAAGCCGCTGAAAAACTGGATTATTATGATGTGGTATTGGGACCAGCCGAGGATGGCGGCTATTACCTTTTAGGCATGAAACAAGCATATGAATTCCTGTTTGACGATATTTCATGGGGAAGCAGTATGGTATTGACGGAGACCCTGGAGAGGATAAACAGAAACGGCTTAAGTTTTGCCTTGCTGTTGACGGGAAGGGATATCGACACCTGGGAAGATATGCTGGCTTATTACCTGCGTGGACAAGAAAACATGGAGACACATAATCTATATTCTTATCAGATAGCAAAAAAGACAATTGAAAAATATAAGCATCTCGAGTAGATACGAGCCTGCCAACTGATAAATTTTAAAATCTTTTTGTCATCGAAAATAAAAAATAGAGATGAGACTCTGGTGAAAACAAAAAGATGGTGGAAGCTTGTACTAAATCAAGATTAAAAGAGGCGCATTATGAATTTAGCAGCTAATAGTGTTTACCCGGTTCAATACTTGAATGACTTAAAGGGCCTTAAACCATTTGCGGATCGAATTAAGGATACGGAATTTTATCCGCTAAAGAGTAAAGGAGCCATTAATACTTTGCAGGTCAATGTTGGCAAGGTTTGTAATTTGATGTGTAAACACTGTCACGTAGAAGCCGGCCCGCACCGAACCGAATCAATGACAAGAGATACCATGTCCCAATGCCTCAAGATACTGGCGGACAATAATATTCCGGTCTTAGATATTACCGGCGGGGCCCCAGAATTAAACCCTCATTTATCCTGGTTCATAAAGGAGGCCAGGCAATTAGGCTGCCAGGTTATGGTCAGAACCAATCTAACTATTTTGGGAACAGAGAAATACTACGATCTGCCCGAATTTTATGCAGATCATAATGTGGAGATCATAGCTTCTTTGCCGTGTTATACAGAAGAAAATACTGACGGACAACGCGGATCGGGAGTGTTTTTGGGTTCAATCGCGGTGCTCTTACGGCTGAATCAACTTGGTTATGGTAAGCAAGATGGATGTTTAGAGCTCAATCTAGTTCATAACCCCGGGGGGGCTTTCTTACCACCGCCGCAAAAGACACTAGAAGCTGAGTACCGTAGAACGTTATTTTATCAATACGGAATCAGGTTTAACAACCTGTACACTATGACCAATGTTCCAGTGGGAGGATTTTTAGATATTCTTAATGATTCTGGAAATTTGCTGAGATATATGCAATATTTGGCCAGCAACTTTAATGCAGCAACCGTCAGTGAGGTCATGTGCCGTGACCAAATTTCTGTGGGTTGGGATGGACAGATTTATGACTGTGATTTTAACCAGATGCTGGGCTTGAATTGCTCGTGTAGTCATACTAAAGATTTCAACGTAGAAGCATTTAAGGAACGGGAGATACTCCTGGGAAATCACTGTTACGCTTGTACAGCAGGTGCTGGTTCAAGTTGTGGGGGAGTTAGTATATCGGAATAGTGGCAAAAAGCACGTATTTTGCCCGGAGCTTAGCTATGCAAATATAACTATTAGGAATACACTACTAAAATAAAAGGAATTAATGAGTTTATCTCGAAATACCAAAAGTATAGCAAGGGCTTACATATACAGGGTTAGAATTGGTTTTTTTCAGGTGGGAGGTGGCATAGACCGGATAAAGCGGACCAAATTGCAGATATCCGGGGGATTAAAGAATAATTAAGGAAATATTTGGATTTAGATGGGATAGGAGGAATAGTCTTTTATGAGAAAAACATTTGTTTTATTGATGGTTCTAGTTATGATAACGGGTCTTCTGGGATGCGGAACCAGTAAAACCCCCTCTACTGAAAGTGCCAAAGCTCCAGAAACTACGGTAGCAAAACTGGATGCGACCATGAGTCAACTCTTTGTTGATCCAACATGGTTAAAGGCTAACCTGAATAATGTCGTAGTTCTGGATGCCAGACCGGACAAGGATTACAAAGATGGACACATAGCTGGAGCTATTAACGTTACCTGGCAGAGCCTGTGTGACATGTCCAAAAAAACGGGCGACCCGGGCTGGGGAGTCGTTTTGCCTGCTGACCAATTTGGCGCTAAGGTTGGGGCCCTGGGGATAAACGGGGACAAGACGGTTATAGTTTACGCGGCCCCTCCCGGTTGGGGTGAGGAAGGCTGTGTGGCCTGGATGCTGAAATTGGCAGGGGTTAAGAATGTGAAACTATTAGATGGTGGCTTTAAGTCGTGGCAAGCCCAAAATGGCGAAGTAAATAAGGAAATCCCTCAACCCAAAGCGATTGAGTTTAAAGTTGCTAAATTTGATGACAGTCTGACTGCTACAACGGAGTGGATCCAGGCTAATACCGGCAAAGCCAAGATTGTCGATTCACGGTCAGTTAAAGAATATCAAGGAGCCACGGACTACAGTGAGGCCCGTGGCGGACATCTGCCCGCAGCTATCAACGTGCCGTTTGAAGGAATGTTTAATGCTGATGGAACCATAAAAACTGCTGAAGCCCTAAAAGCCATATTCGCTCAGGCCGGGCTTACTACTCAGGACGAAATTGTTACCTACTGTACGGCAGGTATCCGCTCCGGACATATGGCACTGGTGCTGCGCACCCTGGGATTTGAAAAGTCTCGGAATTATGATGCTTCGTTCTATGAATGGGCTGGCAATAAGTCTTTGCCGGTAGAAAAATAATCGCGAACCTGTTTTTGTGAGTTTCTATATCGACTGGTTGGCAATGGCCGGATCCTGGTTGGCGTCAATATGAACCGAATCGGGGCCGCCATTGCCTTAATAATTATATCCATGGCTGTTAGTGTAAACAAATTTTAGGTTGTATTCCGAGCGAGCGTAACCCCTGGAAAAGAAAGGCTTATTATTTTAGGAGGAAGCAGAGATGAAGAGAAAATTATGGAATACCATATGGTTCAAGCTGGCCCTAATTCTGTTGCCAGTGGCACTCTATTTCTTGGTCGAACCATTTAATTTGGCAGTTAGACAGGCAGTATTTATATTATCTATGGTCAATGTGCAGGCAGCTAAAGGCTACATTCTATCATTCGGGATTTGGGCGCCGATCGTTTCCTTCTTGTTAATGATACTGCAATCGGTGATAGCTCCGCTGCCTGCTTTTATTATTACCTTTGCTAATGCTGGGTTATTTGGCTGGGTAAAGGGTGCCATCCTTTCCTGGTCCAGTGCCATGGCCGGAGCAGCCATATGTTATGCTATTGCTCGAATATACGGCCGGTCTGTAGTGGAGAAGTTTACCTCCCGTTCTGCCTTGCATGAAGTTGATGTATTTTTTGAGCAATATGGTAAATGGGCAATATTAATTACTCGCTTACTCCCCTTTATTTCTTTTGATGTAGTGAGTTATGCAGCGGGCTTGACATCAATGGGCTTCTGGGAATTCTTCTGGGCCACTGGGCTGGGACAGCTTCCGGCCACAATCGTTTATTCCTATGTTGGCGATATGTTGGTAGGCAGCGTGAAAACCTTAGTGACCGGTTTACTGCTGGTGTTTGCCCTAAGCGCCTTCGCAATCATGTTCAAAAAAATATGGCAGGACCGCCATAACGTACAGAGCGAAACTATTAAATAAGGGAATTAATATCATAGTTAGTTTTACTTCAGAGGGGATATTTATATAGCCGAGTTACGGACATTCAGCCAAGGACTAACCCTCCTGACCGTTACCCACAACCCGGCCCTTTCTTCTCTGACTGGCAGTACCAAACCGATGATGGTAACCTCCGCGCCATTCTTCCTTAGTTTAATAGCTCTAAAAGTTTTTCTCCCTTCAGCTCTTCTGCCTTCCATTCTATTAATGCAAAATGACCATTAGATATCTCGTTAACTTTATTAATCCAAGTAATTTCATGGCTGGCTTTTGCCTTTAGAACGGCATTAGTTGTTCTGGTAGCATAAAGACTTGAATTAATTACCCACCATTTGTTGTTGATGCCAGCGCGTTTTAAGTCTTCATTGAGTCTCATTGCTTCATGCACAGGGGTTGTCTCCGCTAAAGTTACTATTATAACCTCGGTCTCATCAGCATTTCTAAGCGTCGGTAAGAGTTTTTTGACCGATTCCGGGATGTCTCCCTGGGAACGCTGTATCTCTCTATGGTAGCTTAGAGTTGAGTCCAAAAGCAGTAAGGTATGTCCGGTGGGAGCGGTATCGATAACCACAACTTCATGTTCCGACTTTTCAACTATTTGGGCAAAAGCTCTAAATACGGCAATCTCTTGCGTACATGGAGACCTTAAATCTTCTTCTACATAGGCAATATCTTCATCACTCATTGTTTCTCGAGCCTTGCTTAAAACTTCTTCCTTATACTTTTCCAGCTCTTGCTTGGCATCAATACTGCTCATAGTAATGCCATTAGTTTCATCAATTACAAATTTTATATGAGCTGCCGGGTCAGTGGTGGTAAGATGTACTTTCTTGCCTCGCTTAGCCAGACCTAGGGCAATGGCAGCTGCAATAGTCGTTTTACCCACGCCGCCTTTGCCCATGGTGAAAATAACTTTTTTATTGGAATGATACAAATCATCTACAACATCTTTTAGCGTTAGTATTTTCGCAACATTCAGTTTTTCATCGCTAAACTCAATATTATCTTCATGTAAAAATGCTCTAAGATTCGCAAGTCCTGTTACGTTATACGGGCGCAGCGGGATTGCATGTGCTGTCAAACTTCTTAAATGCTCGGGCATATCTTTAAGCGCAGTTTGCTGCTTGGTGAAAATGTTTTGGGATAGATTGTCGTCAAAATTATTTAGTATTCCATTCAAAACCAGTATTTGATTGTTAACCCCCAGATCCTGCAATTCTTGGGATGCTCTTTCTGCCTCTCTTAGTGAGCCTATTTCCGGACGTGAAACCAAGACTAGAGTAGTCATGTCCTTATCAGCCAATGTTGTTACGGCATGCTTATAAATGTCTTTTCTGCTCTCCAGACCAGCTAATTGACCCAGGCAAGATGCTCCGTGAGTGCTTTCGCTAATGAAGTTACTCCAAGCCGATGGGAGCTGTAGCATTCTTAGGGTATGCCCGGTGGGGGCAGTATCAAAGATGATGTGGTCAAATTCTAGCTGAACTTTTTCATCGGTAATAAAGTTTGAAAACTCATTGAAGGCTGCTATTTCAACTGTACAAGAACCGGAAAGCTGTTCTTCCATGTTTTGAATTACTGCTTCAGGAAGTTTACCGCGATATGGTCCTACCACACTTTCCTTATATTCTTGGGCAGCTTCCTCAGGTTCAAAATTGGCAACGATAAGATTGGGAACTTCCTTAATTTGCACCCCTTTATTGTCTAAGTCGGTATTAAATACATCCTGTAAATTTGAGGCAGGGTCGGTACTAACAAGTATTATTTTTTTACCTTGATCTGCCAAGCTCATAGCAGTGGCACAGGCTATAGAAGTCTTGCCAACCCCGCCTTTGCCTGTGAAGAACAAATACTTTGTTAATTTTAATTCGTTTAAATTAAAACTTTTCATAATTTAGAACCCCTTTGCCATATTAGCAACATCCACCGTTACAACCGCAGCCACAGCCGTCCAAGTTGATTTTTGTTGCTGTCTTAATTAAATCTTCTGGAATGTCCAACATCTTGCATAGCTCTTCATTGGTCGGATATGATTTGGTTTTCACCACCTGGCCATCAATGAGTGTAACGGGCAACACATCGACACCCTTACTATTCAGTAAATCATTAATAATCTTGTTTTCTACAAAGATTGCAGGGTTGCTGCTAAGATTATGTCTCTCAACAACTATACCGTTTCTTTGCAGATTATTTAGAACCGTTGCTACTCTTAATAATTCCGGATCTATTCCGGGCCCACAAACCCCAGTAGAACAGCACATGGCCGGATCAAAAATAATCATTTTTTTCATAATCCATATCTCCTTTGATTTAGACCTATCGTTTATACTTATTCCTTGTTTAAAGACAGTATCTAAACAATCCTAAATAAGTCCGGCAGCAATAGCTTCTTCAATCCAAAGCCTGATCTCATCGCGAACTCTTTCGAATTCGGCCAGGATTACTTCGTTGCTACCAATAACTGCTGCCGGATCACTGAAGCTGTGGTGGTGTAGAACCTTGGCACTCGGAAAGTAGGGGCAGCTTTCTTTGGCGCTGTCGCAGACGGTAATGGCATAATCAATATCCATGTCCATGAACTCATCAATGCTTTTGGAACGATGGCCGCTGATATCAATTCCAGCCTTTTTCATAGCTTCAATTGCAAAGGGATTGACGCGAAAGGGTTTCGTACCCGCACTAAAGACTTCAAAGCGATCACCATACATGAACCTCAAGAGGCCTTCGGCCATTTGTGAGCGAGCTGAGTTCTGGGTGCAAATAAATAACAACTTCTTCTTATCCATGATAAGCCCCCTAGCTTTTCTAATAAGTAATTTTGTCCCCAAATTATTTAGCAATAAATGTGGAGACTTGCTTTATAACTGTAGCAAAGGCTGTTATATCAGTATCTGCTATCTACCTTAATACAATCAATTGCCCTTCAACATTTCATGGCTGTAATACTTTCTCTTGAAATACAGGGCTACGTTGACTAGGGTAATTAGAACCGGTACCTCCACCAGGGGGCCGATTACAGTGGCGAAAGCCTGAGTGGAATGAATACCGAAAACTGCGACCGCAACAGCTATAGCCAGCTCAAAATCATTACTGGAGGCTGTAAAGGCTATAGTAGTAGTTCGGGGATAGTCAGCCCCCATCCATTTACCGATAAAAAAGGTTACAAACCACATAATTCCAAAGTAAATAGTCAGTGGGATTACTACTCGCACCACATCCATAGGCAGACTTACAATTACATTCCCTTTCAGGGAGAACATGACCAGGATGGTAAAGAGCAGAGCAATAAGGGTTAGTTTGCCAATCCGGGGTATAAAATTTGCCTCATACCAATCACGTCCCTTTGACTTAACCATGATTGTACGGGTTATTATTGCAGCTATAAAAGGAATACCCAGGTAAACAAAAACACTTTTGGCGATCGATAACATGGATACATTAACCGCCATGCTGGGCATACCTAACCACCGGGGAATGATGGTAAGAAAGATATACGCGTAAATTGAGTAAGTTAAGACCTGAAAGATAGCGTTAAAAGCTACCAATCCGGCCACGTACTCCGGACTGCCTTCGGCCAGGTCGTTCCATACCAGAACCATGGCAATACAGCGTGCCAATCCTACCAATATTACTCCTGCCATTAATTCGGGTTTATCAGGCAATAGCAAAACAGCCAGAGTAAACATAACGATGGGTCCTACTATCCAGTTCTGGACCAGGGAAAGCACCAGCAGTTTAGTGTCTTTAAAGACCGTAGGCAGTTCTTCATACCGAACTTTAGCCAGCGGGGGATACATCATTAAAATAAGGCCAATGGCAATAGGAATATTGGTTGTGCCTACTTGAAACTGGCCCCAGAATGCAGAAATTTGTGGATAGATGTACCCCGTGCCTACTCCCACAACCATGGCTAGAACAATCCATAGAGTAAGATAACGATCCAAGAATGATAACTTTTGGGTGATAGATTCACTCATTGATATTACCTCCTTCAAAATGACAGGTCGAAATGCTTATAAGGTCCTTTAGGCTCCCTCCTTTAATTATATTATCTTCACTTAAAGTCTTACTCACAGAATGTGCCACTGGCTTTACGTATAATCAATCGTTCCATATCGCTTGCACAAATCTTGATTTTGAGTATTTCATCTTGAATGATCATTTGAACAAAAGGATATTTCAAAACAATTTCGTCATTCATCCTGTAATAAACCCATTGAGATTTTTTGTCAGAAACAATGAGCCCTGCCCCTTTGAGTTTATTCAAGTGTCGGGAAGCATTGGATTGTTGAATACCCAGAACCTCCTCAATATCACAAACACATAATTCCCCGTTTCTTAATAGGTTCAGCATGCGTATTCTGGTTTCATCGGCCAGGGCTTTGAATAATTGTACAATCTCCACGAAATTCACCTCCCATATATGATTATATGCAATTATACTCATATAATATACCTGAACACATATTTGTCAAGTTGATTCTACTAGTAGGCAATGAATTCTTGAGGAGTGGCAGGGGAGCATTTGTTTCCTGCCTGTATGAAAAAATGCCGGTCTCCATTGGGGTTTATTTTATCGGAATGGCGGGAAGGCAAGGCTGGCGCCCTGATAATGGGGATAAAACATGGAATGTATTGCGTTGGCTGTTGCTGGATACTTATGTCCCTATCTCTTGTTTTGGGGGTTATGAATCTGTTGTGGATGGCTGTACTGACGGTTTTTATGGTTCTGGAGAAAACTGAGGCAGTTGGAGTGTGGCTAAGTCGGGGAGTGGGATTAGTGTTCATAGTATGGGGTCTTACTCGTGTTTTAATGGCCGTAGTATAACCATGACGAATACATACTTCTATTTAAAGGAATTAGTGACTGATGCACAGAAAGCATACAAAAACTATCGGGAGGCAGGTATATGAGTTTTGATAGTAAGGAGCAAAAGATAATTAGAGAAGCTAAAGAACGTGCGGAGAGCCTTTATAGGGATGGCGACTACCTCTGTTCCGAGGCTGTCTTTACGGTTGTTAATGACTATTTGGGTCGACCCGTACCCGCTGAAGCTGTAAAAATGGCATCCGGTTTTCCGGTGGGAATGGGCAAGGCCGGCTGCGCCTGTGGAGCCCTTTCTGGTGGGGTAATGGCTTTGGGGCTCAAATTTGGCCGTACCCAACCTAAAGGGGAAATGCCAGATATGTTCCGGGTATCCAAAGAGCTACATGATGAGTTTAAGAAAAAGCTTCGCAGCACCTGTTGTCGTGTACTGATCAAGAAATTCGAATTTGGCAGCCGGGAACACCTTGACCAGTGTATTTATATCACTGGTCAGGTAGCTGAGATGGTAATGGAAAAGATCTTGCTTGCCGAAAGACCCGGTCAAGATTCCTAATTATAAGGAGGTATTGCTTATGACGTTAGATGAAACTCATATTGGGGGCATGAGGCAGATATGCATATGGTGCGATACAGAATTTAGTACAACTCCCGAACATTCATCAGGGTTTGTTGTCACAGGAGGTATATGTAGCTCGTGCACCAGAAAGTTTTCTTTATCAAATGATATTTCCACATGCAGGGAATTTATCGATACTATCGATGCCCCGATCCTGGTCATGCAACCTGAACCGCGGCAAGTCTATACAGCCAATAAAAAGGCCCTCGAATTGTTCGGCAAAGAATTGTCTCAAATGGAAGGACATAGGGGCGGCCAAGTCTTTGATTGTCTTCAATCATTCACAGAAGCAGGCTGCGGCAAGGATATAAACTGTGAAGAATGTAAAATCAAGGCAGCAATTGTTGATACTTTTAATAGCGGTGATTCTTTTCAAGGTGTGGCGAGTCCCCTGGAAGTCAAAAAGAACGAAAAAACCACCACATATCTTCTGCAAATATCAACCGAGAAAACAGGCGATTTAGCATTAGTGAGGATTGACCACTACAAGCAAACTGGAAATGTGCATCCCTAAACTGTCATTATAGGTTGCATTTAGATGGCAATGAAAAAGAGTCTGCTCATCATCCTATTATAAGGTTATGTGGTTTATTTACAGATCGGCTTGATTGTATCAAAATATGTTGATATAATAGCTGCATGGATAATGTAAAGATATCGCAAGCACTAAGTGACCCCATTCGTTATAAGATTCTAATGATGCTGGTACACAGCGAGCCGTCTTGCTGTCCGGTTATCAGCAGTGACGGAGAATCTCATGTGGGATTGTGCAATTGTGAGATTATGAATGAACTCAGCATGATTCAATCACGGGTTTCTTATCACATGAAGGAACTGGTTGATACCGGTTTGGTCAATGAAGAACCGCGGGGGAAGTGGAAGTATTATTTTGCCAATAGGAAAAAAATGCTGGATTATGTTGATCAATTAAAGAGAGATTTCAATTTAGAGTAGATCATCTGTAGCCTTTTTTTATTAAATATATCAAAAAAAATTGATGGAAATTACCTGTAATCATTGCATGGTTTGGAGGATATTAATATGGCGGAAGGATTACGCATACCGGATAATTTGTTTGCCAGGATCCCGGATGCTCCCTGGATAATAGGCAGAAGGAAAAGCCCGGTTGGGGATATTCCCAGGGTTGGAACCGAATTAGTCTGGAGCGATATTGCAGGCTCATGGAAAGCCCGCTGGGGCATCAACCGCATGAACTTTACGGTTGTTCCCGGTCTTTACTGTGTGGGAGAACCTGATGACAGTTCCCCGGTATTAGTAACTGCTAACTATAAAATGACTTTTGATCGGGTTAGAAAAGCCCTGTCAGGAATAAACGCTTGGATACTGGTTCTTGATACCCGGGGAATAAATGTCTGGTGTGCGGCCGGCAAAGGCACCTTCGGAACAGCGGAAGTGATAAGAAGAATAGCCCTGGCTGGACTGAGCCAGGTGGTGTCACATCGCACTATTATTTTGCCGCAGCTGGGCGCAACCGGGGTAGCAGCTCATGAAGTTCGCAAACAGACTGGTTTTAAAGTAATATACGGGCCGGTAAGAGTCGAGGACATATCGGCTTTTATGAAGTCCGGGCTAAAAGCAACTAGGGAGATGCGACAGGTGCAGTTTGGAATTTACGACCGCTTGGTGCTTACGCCAGTACAACTTACGGGGATGTTTAAGCCACTATGGATTATTGCCATTGTGCTTTTATTTGCCCAAATTACCGGTTTGTTCAAAATTACTGGGCTTAATGCATATCCGTATATTGGGGCGATTCTGATCGGCGCTGTGGTTACACCGGTATTGCTGCCCTGGATACCGGGCAGGGCCTTCTCATGGAAAGGATGGTTGCTGGGAATGCTCTGGGCTGTAGTTGTTATTAATGGGGGGCGATATTTATCCCAGCCCCACGGCATATGGATTAGCCTATCGACAATACTAATTTTGCCAGCCCTATCTGCATTCTTAGCATTGCAGTTCACCGGTGCTTCCACCTATACATCCCTTTCCGGGGTGGAAAAGGAAATGAAAGTGGCGATGCCAGTGATAATAGCCTCAACCTCGCTGGGATTAGTAACCTGGCTAGTCGGCTATTTAGCATTGAAGGGAGGGATTTAACATGCAACTCCGTTATCTAAAAAACGTCTCGACCCTGCAGATGAACGATGATAAATGTACCGGCTGTGGAATATGTACAATAGTTTGCCCGCATGAAGTGCTGGTTATTGAGGATAAGAAAGCTAACATTATTGACCGGGATGCCTGTATGGAATGTGGTGCTTGTGCCCTAAACTGTCCTTTCGAAGCTATATCCGTCAAAGCGGGGGTGGGTTGTGCTGCTGCCATAATTCTCGGGAAGTTAAAAAATGGAGAACCTTGTTGTGGCGATGGCGGATGCTGTTAGAATATTTCTAAGTCGGCCTATAGGGCAAAATGCTAAATTGTTTGGGGTTTAAATATCAAAAAAAGTTGATGGAGTTCCGGCTCATGGTAACAAAAGACGCTGTGGGGCAATGTAGTTGTTGATGTTGGTATTATACCAATTTACTGAATGGAGGTAAGCGCAAATGGAGTTAAAATCGGTTATAGAGTCGCGGCGCAGTATCCGCAAATTTCTTCCTGATCCTATTCCTGACGAGTACATTGAGGAGATACTTGATGCGGCGCGTCTGGCTCCGTCGGGCGGAAATATTCAGCCCTGGCGATTTGTGGTTATTAAAAATCCAGAAGCAAGAGAAAAACTGCATGATTTCACCCTGGGATTTGTCGCCAATGCCCCGCTAACCATTGTGTGCTGCTCAGACCTAGACGCTAGTCGATCCTATCGGGAAAGATACAAAGAGCTGAGGAAGGCGGGGGCATTTGAAGGGGTCGTATTGGATATGCCTAAGTCATCCATTGAGAAAAACGATGTCATGAATATGGACCAAATAAAAAGCTCTCTAAATTTAAACACAGCCATCGCGGTGGAACATATGGTTTTAAGAGCCACCGATCTAGGCTTGGGAAGCTGCTGGGTCATGATGTTTAACCGCAAGGAGCTGGCAAGTTGGCTGCAGTTAGACAATAACTTGTATCCATTCTGCTTGCTTCCGATTGGTTTTGCGGATCAAAAACCACTTCCCCGGCCCCGAAAGAACCTGGATGAAATAATAGTAAAAGTGATCTAAGAAGATTACTAATAAGAATTAGGAGGGATTTATATGTCAGAAGATATCAGAGAGGTAGTTCGCCAGAAGTATGCTCAAGCGATAACCCTTAAGACAGGGTGTTGTGGGGATGGAAATACAGGCAGTAGTTGTTGTGGAGACCCGCTGAATAAGACCGATTCTATAACCGGTGATCTATACTCAGCAGTTGATCTGGAAGGCTTGCCAGAAGATATGGTAGCCGCATCTTTCGGCTGTGGAAATCCTACGCTGCTGGCCCAATTGAACGCTGGAGAAGTAGTGCTTGATTTAGGGAGCGGGGCAGGGCTGGATGTACTTTTATCTGCCAAACGGGTAGGTCCTCAGGGGAAAGCCTATGGCCTGGATATGACTGATGAAATGCTGGCTGTGGCCAGAGACAACCAGGCTAGATCAGGCATAAATAATGTTGAGTTTCTTAAAGGACACATTGAGGAGATTCCCTTGCCTGATAACACGGTAGATGTGATTATTTCAAACTGTGTTATCAACCTCTCCGCTGACAAGGATCAAGTATTTCAGGAAGTCTATCGGGTTTTGAAACCTGGTGGTCGGATGGCGGTAGCGGATATTGTGCTAACCAAACCATTACCTTTAAAAATCCAGCAGGATCTTATGGCATGGGCCGGTTGCGTAGCGGGTGCTCTACTGATAGATGAATACCGGGAGAAACTGATCTCAGCTGGTTTTAAAGATGTTGATGTGGAAATTATCCAAACTTATAACCTCTCCGCCATCGAAGGAAAATCTTTACTGCCAGAGTTATCAGCCAGCGAGCGGGAGGATTTGTCTGGAGCAATAGTAAGTGCTTTTATCAGGGCTCAAAAATGAGGATAATATAAGCTGGGGGCAATAAACTGTGTATATAATCAGGCTATTCATCATTAAATTTTAAATTATTTGGAGGACATCATGGACGGAGAAATTATTTTTAAGGTAATGAAAGAGGAGTATCTGAGCGAAGTACTGCCAATATATTCTTATTATGTACTAAATACTACCGCGTCTTTTCATGTGCAGATACCCACCCTTGAGCAAATGAGGCAAATGGTTTTCTTTGATAATGTTAAATATAAGACATTTGTAATTTTGGATAATAAACAAATTTGTGGTTATGTGCTTATCACTAAACATAAGGATAGAGAAGCATATGATGCTACTGCCGAAGTTACCACTTATCTAAAACCGGACTCTATCGGGAAGGGTCTTGGTAGTATAGCCCTAAGCTTTATCGAAGGATATGCCAAACAACAAGGTATTCATGTGCTTTTAGCGATAATATCTGGGCAAAATGAGGCCAGCATCAAGTTATGTGCCAAGAACGGTTATACAAAATGCGCTCATTTCAAAGAAGTTGGACAAAAATTTGGACAACTACTTGATATAGTTGCTTATCAAAAGATAATTAGCTAACGCACTGTGCTTTTATCAAAGATCGAGAATAACGATGATAATGACCGAAATGGTATTGGACTGAGCAATAAGTTATTATGAAAATAGGCGTTGACATACTAACATAATACTTTAAAATAGATCAAAAAATGGGAATAGAATAAGTCCACAGGAAATATGAGGGGATATAAATTATGTATGATGAAGTAGCATATGACGGCTGGCTGAAGGTAACTAAGCGCCAAATTGGCAAAAAGACCTTTGATATTCTAGGCGATTATAATGCGGTTGCTTCACTTATCTTAAACGAATATGGGGAAGTTCTGCTGGTAAAGCAGTTTAGGGCTTCGGCAATGAGGGAGACCTTAGAGATACCAGCAGGTGCAATGGATATTGCGGGTGAAAATGCGGCAGAATGCCTTGCCCGGGAATTGCAGGAAGAGACCCATTTGGAGATAAAGGCGGAAGAACTTAGCCCCATTGTTTCTTATAAACCTAATCTCGGTTTTAGTAACAGTATGATGCATATTTTTATGGCTCAAATAAATAAAAATAGAATTGCCTATGGAAATAAAGCTGCCAACGAAGACGTATATGGAATAGTATGGATGAGATTCAGTGATCTGGAAGGTCATATCATGGAGGGAATAATTCAAGATGTTAAAACTATTATGGTCTATTTATATATGAAAGCGCACCAGCTCACCGACAGCCAAGCTTAATCATATAAGACTTAGTGAGGCAATGATAAACGAACTTAAAATGCGTCAATAAATACGAATATGGGGGGATCATCTAATGAAAGTGGTAGGCATAAACGGCAGCGCCAGGAAAGATGGTAATACAGCTATTCTTATCCGCAGAGTTTTTAAAGAACTAGAGAAGAAAGGCATTGAGACCGAATTGATTCAACTGGCCGGCAAGAAGATAAGAGGATGCACGGCCTGTATGAAATGTCGGGAAAATATGGATAAGCGTTGCTCGGTTAATAATGATTCGTTTAATAAGACTTTTGAAAAGATGTTGGAGGCAGACGGGATTATTTTAGGATCCCCCACCTACTTTGCTGATATGACACCGGAAATGAAGGCGCTTATTGATAGAGCTGGTTATGTAGCAAAGGGTAACGGCGATTTGCTAAAGCGGAAGGTCGGGGCTGCAGTATCGGCCGTGCGGCGCGCTGGAGCAATCCACACCCTCGATTCAATCAGCCACCTATTTCTAATCAGCCAGATGATCGTACCCGGTTCGAGTTATTGGAACCTAGGCATAGGCAGAGAAAAGGGAGACGTTGAGGCTGATGAAGAAGGGATGCAAACCATGCAGGTTCTAGGTGAAAACATGGCTTGGCTGCTTAAGAAGATTAACAAATAGAAACGAAGGGAATTATATTCTCTACTTGGAGGAGTTATTTAATGGATGGTAAGGTTGTTTATTTCGAAGACCTTAAAACGGATAATACTCAAATAACTTTTGGAATGGTAGAAGAAAGATTAAAAGCAACGGCTATTAAGAAAATAGTGCTGGCTTCTACTACCGGTGCCACAGCGATGAAGGCAATGGAATATTTCCGAGAACAGGATATCCAACTCATTGTGGTCCCACACCAATTCGATTTTAAAAGAAAACAGAATCCTTTCCCGCCAGAACTGGTTAAAACCCTAAGAGATGCAGGACATGAGGTCCACTTTGGCACCATGCTGTTTCATACCGGTGAATTATATGGGTCGACAGTACCGACAATCATGGCCACCCTCCTGCGTTGTTTCAGCCAGGGGGTAAAAGTATGCTTCGAAATCGTCCTCATGGTTACCGATGCTGGTCTTTTACATTCCGGGGAACAAGTGATTGCCATAGCCGGCACCGGTCGTGGCTCTGATACCGCCCTTATTATGCAAGCCGCGTCCTCTCAACACCTGAATAAACTTCGAGTCAATGAGATAATCTGCAAGCCTTATAATAAGTTGAATATTGATGAGGAAACCGATAAACTCTCAAAATAAAAAGCCCAGGCTGAAGTGATTAAACCACAGATTAGTTTTCGTGGTAAAATCTATCTCCAGTTTGGGGGTCATAATAGACTTTAAGTTCTTTGCCATTAATGGGATCAATAAAAACCTCAGGTGTAAGTATATATCCTGTGGGGATATCGGTCCCGTGATTGCTCCGGTAACGTTTGTCCCAAATGAACCATGAGAGCAGGGCAATAACAATAACTCCGCCGTAAAATAGCATGATCGCCATAATTAAGCCTCTTCTACCACGACAACCCCAGTTCCGTATGCCACAATTTCACTCATGGTCTGACCAATTTCGCTGGAATCGAATCTCATCATGACAACTGCGTTTGCTCCCATAGTTTGAGCGTTCTTAACCAAACGGTCTATAGCTTGTTTGCGGGTGTCTTCCAGTAATGATGTATATTCGTGGATTTCGCCACCCACAATACTGCGCAGCCCAGCTACTATATTCCCGCCTAATCCCCGGCTGCGAACAACGACACCAAACACCTGACCCTTTACGTCGGTTACTTTATAACCTGGGATATTTTCAGTGGTAACTACTAACATGCTATAATCCCCCCTATTAATAATTCCTGGATAAATTTATATATTCTTATTTTACATCATAGCAATCCATAAAATGCAATCAGGTAGAATATAATCATTTTAACCATAAGGGGCAATATAGTTTTGACAACTTAAGATCTAATGATATATTCTGTTAAATGTACACTTATTATATGGGAATAATGGTGGTATTTAATAATTACTATCCAAGAAGGGGGATTTATATGCCTATTAAGATTCCGGATAATCTTCCGGCGACTGAGATTTTAAGCAATGAAAATATTTTTATCATGGGAGAGAGGCGGGCTTATAACCAAGATATACGTCCGCTCAGGATTGCTATATTAAACCTGATGCCGTTAAAAAGCGTTACCGAGACCCAACTGCTGCGGTTGCTGGGTAACTCTCCGCTGCAGGTTGAAATAATATTCTTGTACCCCGATTCTCATACTCCCAAGAATACATCCCAGGAGCATCTGGCCAACTTCTATAACACTTTTGAAGATATTAAACATCAAAAGTTTGATGGGATGATTATCACTGGAGCTCCGGTGGAACTATTGGAATTTGAAGAACTGAGTTATTGGCAAGAACTTCAGGAAATTATGGATTGGACACGGACCAACGTATTTTCGACCCTGCATATCTGTGTAGGGGCGCAAGCAGGGCTGTATCACCACTACGGAATTCCTAAGTACGCGCTTGAATCTAAAATGTTCGGAGTATTTCCTCATACCGTAAATAGGAAAAATGTGCCTCTCTTACGCGGATTTGATGATGAATTTTTTGTACCCCATTCGAGGAATACCGAAGTACGGCGAGAAGACATAGAAAAGGTACAGGATATAGAAATCCTATCAGAGTCGGAGGAGGCAGGAGTCTATATTGTATCCTCCAAAGACGGGCGGCTTATCTTTGTGACCGGACATTCTGAATATGATGACAACACTTTAAAAACAGAGTATGACCGTGATATAGGGAGGGGACTGGAAATTGCCGTTCCCAGAAATTATTATCCGCATGATGATCCCAGTCTGCTCCCCTCGGTGAAATGGCGCAGTCATGCCAATCTGTTGTTCATTAATTGGTTGAATTACCATGTTTACCAGGAGACACCTTTTGATCTGGATGAATTAAAATAGGAGGATACCCAGCCCTACTGGCAGCAAAGCAACTGCCAAGACTAAATTTTTTAATTTGTTAAATAAATTAATAGATAAATCCATTTTACTTATTGACAGGCAAAATTGAATTTATTAATATTATACTATATTGATAGGAATTGTTGGCATTGGAAGCATGTGAAATCTCCATCATAACAATAGAAATAATAATATAGACAAAGGAGAGGTTAGAATGAGTGAAAGAAAGTTAAAGTTTGACACCTTACAGGTGCATGCGGGTCAGCAAGCAGACCCCACCACCGGTTCAAGGGCGGTTCCTATCTATCAGACCACATCTTATGTATTTAAGAATTCGGAACATGCCGCTAATTTATTTGCTTTGAAAGAACCTGGAAATATTTACACTCGAATTATGAATCCTACCACCGATGTTTTTGAACAGCGGGTGGCGGCCCTGGAAGGCGGCGTGGGTGCGCTGGGAGTGGCTTCAGGTTCTGCAGCCATTATGTACTCAATATTAAATATTGCCAAAACTGGAGATGAGATCGTTTCAGCCAGTACTTTGTATGGCGGAACCTATAATTTGTTTTCAGCGACATTTCCTAATTTCGGAATAAAGGTGCACTTTGTTGATCCTGATGACCCTGAGAACTTTAGAAAGGCCATCAATGAAAAAACCAAAGCACTTTTTATTGAAACCATTGGTAATCCGGGTATCAACCTGATTGATATCGAAGCGGTGGCTAAAATTGCTCATGATAATGGTATCCCTCTAATTATTGACAACACTTTCGGTACTCCTTACCTAATCCGACCAATCGAGTTTGGAGCTGACATCGTGGTTCACTCTGCCACCAAATTCATTGGCGGGCACGGAACATCCATCGGGGGAATCATCGTTGATTCTGGTAAATTTGACTGGGCAGGCAGCGGAAGATTTCCGGAATTAACTGAGCCTGACCCCAGCTATCATGGAATCCGATATGTAGCAGATGTGGGAGCAGCTGCCTATATAATCAAAGCGAGGGTCCAATTGCTTAGGAACACTGGAGCTGCCGTGAGTCCATTCAACTCTTTCTTATTTATTCAAGGCCTGGAGACGTTATCATTGAGGGTGGAGAGACATGTTGCCAATACCAAAATTATTGCCAAGTATCTAAAGGATCATCCTCAGGTTACCTGGGTTAACTATCCCAGCCTAGAGGGCGATAAATATTATGGTTTAGCCCAAAAATATCTTCCCAAAGGTGCCGGTTCCATCTTCACATTTGGTATTAAAGGTGGAGCTGAGGCAGGTATAAAGTTTATCGACAGCCTGGAAATATTCTCTCTTCTGGCCAATGTAGCCGATGCTAAGTCGTTGGTTATTCATCCTGCCAGCACCACCCATTCACAGCTGTCAGAAGAAGAATTGATTGTTGCAGGAGTAACCCCGGATCAAATCAGACTTTCCATTGGTATAGAAGATGTTGAGGATTTGCTCGATGATCTTGATCAGGCTTTGGCCAAGGCAGCGCAGGGTTAAGGGCCATGCCGCTAAACAGGAAACTAAAAGAATTGCATAACATTATCAGGTCGATGGACAGTATCGCGATTGCGTTTTCGGGCGGAGTGGACAGCACTTTCCTATTAAAGGTCACTCACGATCTTTTAGGGGATAGGGTTATGGCTGTCACCGCTAAGTCCTCAACCTATCCGGAAAGAGAGTTTCAGGCTGCGCTAGATTTTGTAAATAAATCCGGGATAAAGCACATGGTAATAGCAGCCGAGGAACTTGATATCGAGGGCTTTGCCGACAATCCCTTAAACAGGTGCTATTTATGCAAACGTGAACTCTTTACCCGGATAGTTGAGATCGCTCGCCAGAATGATATTAACTTTGTGGCCGATGGTTCAAATGTTGATGATATTAATGATTACCGACCTGGGATGCAAGCTCTGAGTGAGTTGGGGATTGTCAGCCCGCTGCGGGAAGCGAATATGACCAAGGAAGACATAAGAGCTTTATCAAAAGAGATGGATTTATCCACCTGGGATAAACCGGCGTTTGCCTGTCTGGCTTCCAGAATCCCCTATGGGCAGAAGATAAGCCGGGAGAAGCTGGCTATGATTGATAAAGCCGAGCAATACTTGCTGGATTTGGGGTTTGGGCAAATTAGAGTTCGTCATCACGGTGATATAGCCAGGATCGAAGTTTCACCCCGGGAACGCACCCTATTTATTGATGAGAAATTAATGGATCAGGTCAATGAGCAGTTTAGGCAGATTGGATTTACCTATACAGCTCTGGATCTAAAGGGATATAGAACCGGCAGCATGAATGAAAAGATAATCAATGAAAAGAACGGAGGAAACAACATGAGCAAAGTAGCTAAAAACTTGACTGATTTAATCGGCAACACCCCGCTGTTGGAGCTCTCCAACTACAACCGGGCCAATAACCTGGAAGCTAGGCTCATTGCAAAGCTGGAGTATTTTAACCCGGCCGGTAGTGTAAAAGACAGGATTGGTTACGCCATGATTAAAGATGCTGAAGATAGAGGATTAATGAACAAAGACTCGGTTATTATTGAGCCAACTAGCGGCAACACCGGTGTTGGATTAGCCTTTGTGGCAGCCGCCCGGGGATACCGATTGATACTGACCATGCCCGATACCATGACCATGGAAAGAAGAAGCCTGTTGAAAGCGCTCGGAGCTGAGTTAGTCTTAACCCCCGGCGTGGACGGCATGCCAGGTGCTATCAGAAAGGCGGAAGAACTGGCGCTTGAGACCCCGAATTCCGTTATACCCGACCAGTTTAAAAATACTGCTAATCCAGAAGTCCATCGACAAACCACTGGTGAAGAAATTTGGAGGGATACAGATGGAGCTGTGGACATATTTATAGCGGGAGTCGGAACCGGAGGAACGGTTAGCGGGGTGGGAGAACTATTGAAGGAAAGAAAACCGAGCATTCAAATTATAGCCGTCGAGCCGTTTGATTCGCCGGTTCTATCAGGAGGTTCTCCCGGACCTCATAGCATTCAAGGTATAGGTGCCGGTTTTGTTCCAGATGTTTTCAATCGCCAGGTGGTTGACGAAATATTTAAGGTGAAGAATGAGGAAGCTATCAATACCACTCGTAGTCTGTCCAAGAGGGAGGGTTTGTTGGTCGGGATTTCTTCCGGTGCGGCAGTCTTTGCAGCTACCCAAATAGCCAAAAGGCCTGCAAACAAAGGCAAAACGATCGTAGTGCTGTTACCGGATTCAGGGGAAAGATACCTATCCCATCCAGTTTTTGCGGAGCTATAAGAGAACTAGCAAAGCATGGGGGACGGTTCATGGGACATGGGGACGGGTCCATTGTCCCACCCAGATACTCGCTGTGGGACAATGGACCCGTCCCCATGTCCCATGTTCCCTATTTACCGACGGAACAGATAGTTCCGCCCCCTAGAACCTGATCTCCTTCATATATGACCACGGCTTGACCCGGGGTGATAGCTCTTTGAGGTATATGGAAATCCACCTGTAGCCTATCAGGGGCGAGCGAAGTTAAAAGAGCCGGCACTCGCACTGCCGAATATCTTATCTTAGCATGAGCTTGGTATGGCTTTTCAGGTAGAATTCCTGATATATAGTGAACATTTTCCGCTATCAGAGTGCTGTGGAAAAGATCCTGATTGTTACCTATCCAAACTGTGTCAGTTTCAGGATCGATACCGGTGACATAGGCGGGATGGCCCAGAGCTAATCCCAGACCCTTTCTCTGTCCAATGGTATAGTGGTGAATTCCTTTGTGAATTCCCAGAGTCTCTCCGCTGGAACAACGGAAAGGGCCAGTTTTAGTCTCCAAACCGGGGTAATTATCCACGAACTCGCCGTAGCCGCCGGCAGATACAAAGCATAAATCCTGGCTTTCTGCTTTATGGGAAACTGGCAAGTGAGCTTCTTCAGCTAGTCTGCGTACCTCGGGCTTGGTATAAGTGCCCAAAGGGAAGAGGGTATGTTCAAGTTGATACTGGGTCAAGGTATACAAAGCGTAGCTCTGGTCTTTATGGCTGTCAATGCCAATGAACAAACCCAATTTACCGCTGGATTCATCTCTTATCACCCTAGCATAATGACCGGTAGCAATAAAGTCTGCTTCCATAGCCATCGCTTTACTTAAAAGGGATTCAAATTTGAGGTGTTGATTGCAGGCTATGCAGGGATTGGGGGTGCGGCCGCGTAGATATTCATCACAGAAGTAATCGATTACCTTAGTCTTAAACTCATCCCGAAAGTTGAACACGTAATGGGGAATATCCAAATGCCTGGCTACCTGACGGGCATCGCTTACAGCTTCCAGACTGCAGCAAGCCCCAGTCTGGGCTTCGGCCTCTTGCCAGATTTGCATGGTAATGCCGACTACTTCATAGCCCTGCTGTTTAAGGAGTAGAGCTGCTACTGAGCTGTCCACCCCTCCGCTCATAGCTACTATTACTTTCTTACTCAAAAAGACGTCCATCCTTTTATTTCAATTTAATCTTGTCCCTTATCACGTTATATCGCTTTACTCTTGCGGCATAGTACAGCAGGAGCCGGTCTCTTGCTGGCAGCATCCTTTGGTAACTGTAGCTGATGAACCCTGGCTTTCCCGGTAATTTTTTATGGCTTCGTGCAGAGCATCAGCGGCCAGATTGGAACAGTGCATCTTAACCGGCGGTAATCCATCCAGAGCTTCGGCTACGGTTCTATTAGTAATTCTCTCGGCTTCTTCCAGAGTTTTGCCCTTTACCATTTCGGTGACCATGCTGCTGGTGGCAATGGCAGCAGCGCAGCCAAAAGTCTGAAATTTGATATCTTCTATCTTATCCTCTTTTACTTCAATTTCAATATGCATGATGTCGCCGCAGGTGGGGTTGCCCACCTCACCAATGCCGTTGGCCAGATCAATTCTGCCAACATTACGCGGATTCATAAAATGATCCATGACTTTTTGTGAATACATTATCTTTAACCTCCCTTATTGTCCCAGCGGGGACATCAAACGCAGATTCTTAATAATGGGGGGCAGTTTTTCCAGGACATAATCAACATCCTCCCTGGTATTGTCTTTGCCCATCGTCAGACGCAAGGAACCATGGGCAGTCTCATGAGGCAAGCCAATAGCCAGCAAGACATGAGAAGGATCCAGGGAACCTGAAGTACAGGCTGATCCGCTGGAAGCCATTATTCCATAGCTGTCCAGCATCAACAGGATAGACTCACCTTCCACGTAATCAAAGACCACGCTCACACTGCCGGGCAGACGATCTTCCGGGTGTCCGGTCAGTCTGGAATTAGAAATGCCATTTAGAATGCCTGAGGTTAAATGCGAGGATAAATCTTTTAAATGGGCAGTGGTCTGGGGTATACGCTGCTGAGCCAATTCGGCCGCTTTTCCAAATCCCACTGCGCCCGGTACATTAACCGTACCGGCTCGCAAATTACGCTCATGAGCCCCACCGTGAAGATAACTACTGATACGAACTCCTTTTTTGACGAACAGGATTCCTATTCCTTTGGGCCCATATAACTTGTGACCGGAGGCAGAGAGAAGGTCGACCCCCAGTTCCTTAACATTCACTGGAATTTTCCCGACGGTTTGCACCGCATCGGTATGAAAAGCAGCTCCGACCTCATGGCTGATAGCTGCCAATGTCTTAATGTCCTCAATGGTTCCTATCTCATTATTAGCATGCATAATGGAAACAAGTGCAGTATCAGGGCGGAGCGCTGCCCGGAGGGCATCCGGTTCTATCGTCCCATAGGAATTAACCGGCAGAACGGTTAGTTCAAATCCTTGTTTGGCAAGGAACTCACAGGTATGTAATACTGCATGATGTTCAATAGCTGAGGTAATAATGTGCTTGCCTTTCTTCTGATGTTCATGGGTCATAAAAGTAATAATGGCCTGATTGTCAGCCTCCGTTCCCCCGGCGGTGAAAATTATCTCACCCGGTGAAGCCCCTATCAATGCAGCCACCTGCTCCCGAGCCTGCTCAAGTGCTCGGTGAGCCTTCTGCCCCTGGAAATGGACACTGGAAGAGTTACCATATATATCGGTATAGTAAGGTATCATGGCGTTAAAAACCTGTGGGTCGACCGGAGTGGTAGCACTGTGATCCATATACACGGCTTTCATAATATTTTTCCTCCTTATCTAGATGTGAAAAAGGGACGAGAGGACAGGTCCATTGTCCCTTTTTCATAAACAAATGTTTGCTTTATAAACTATATTTTATATTCGAAAGATTTTTTTGCGGGAAGCTTTAATGATTCCACGGCCAGATCAGCCAGGGAATAAGAATCAAGTACTTCCGCGATAGAATCCCTTACTTTTGTCCATAAAACTCGGGTTATGCAGTAATCGGACCGTTCACAGCTTTCTGGATTCTGTTCGCTGACACATTCAACTGGGGCTATGGGCCCTTCCAGTACCCGGATGATATCTCCAGCAGTAATATCGTCAGGATTTTTACCGAGTATATATCCGCCCTGGGAACCTCGGATGCTTTTAACCAGCCCGGCCCTTTTCAGCGGGACCATAAGCTGCTCTAGATAACGTTCGGAGATACCCTGCCGCTCTGCAATTGTATGGGTAGCTATAGGGCCTTTGTCCTCGCTCTGAGCCATATCAATCATAGCGCGGAGTCCATACCTACCTCGGGTGGATAATTTCATCTGCATCTACCCCTCTCTGAATTTATTTAGGAAGAATACTCAATCATTTTCTCTAAAGCGACGGCAGCTTTGGCCCGGATGTTTTCTGGCACGGTTATTTGGGTTTGCATGGTCTCCAGTGAGTAGAGAATTTTATCGAGGGTAATGCTCTTCATGTTTGGACAAATCAATTCAGAGTCAGCTAGAATAAGCTTTTTTTCTGGATTTACTTGCTTGATCTTATGCATAACCCCACATTCGGTACCGATAATGAAGCTATCTTTATTAGAACGGGAAGTGTAATCAATGATACCGGCGGTACTCCCGATGAAGTCAGCCAGGGCAATCACTTCCGGGTCGCATTCGGGATGAACCAAAACCTCAGCACTAGGGTGTTCGGCCTTGCGCTGCAAAATATTATCTCGGGTAACTGCTGCATGGATAGGACAGCGCGAAGGATAAAAATCCAGGGTTCTATCCAGTTTGCTAGCTACATAGCGACCCAAATTCTCATCAGGGATAAAAAAGATCCGAGCTTCGGGTGGCAATTTTTGAATGATTTTAACTGCGTTGGAGGAGGTAACACATATATCGCTGACCGCCTTGATAGCCGCCGGAGTATTAACATAACTGACAATCAGACCGTCGGGATGTTCCTGTTTATAGTGCATGACATCACTGACCGCTATGCTGTTGGCCATCGGACAGGTAGCGGTCGGCTCAGGAGATAGAACGGTTTTGCCAGGACACAAGATGGCGGCTGATTCAGCCATGAAATCAACTCCAGCCACCAAAATAGTATCAAAGGGTGCATTCTTGGCAGCTACGGCCATTGCATAGGAGTCGCCTACAAAATCGGCAATATCTTGTATTTCATCGCGTTGATAATAGTGGGCGATAATATATACCGATTTTTCCTGTTTAATCCGTTTGATTTCTTCCATTAACAATTGATCGTCATGGGTTGTCAAGCTTATCCCACCTTACATCAGTACTTTTTCAGGATGGCTGTATATACTGAACCGCTGGCCCCGAGCAAACCCGACCACGGTTATGTTCATTTCCTCCGCCAATTCTATCGTCAAACCGGTTGGGGCTGAACGAGACAGCACCAGGGGAATATTGGCACGAGCCACTTTAATTAGAATCTCCGAGGCAATACGCCCGCTCAGCAGTAAACACTTGTCATTTGTCGAAATATTATTTAGAAAAGCATAGCCCAAAACTTTATCTACGGCATTGTGACGCCCGATGTCCTCATACATGCAAAGTAAGCCGGTATTATCTGCCAGGGCGGCACTGTGAACCCCGCCCGTAAGATGAAAAGTAGAAGATTTATCTTCTAAGGAATTAATGATTTTAAGCAAGTGTTCCGCGCCAAAACAGGCCTCAGATTCAACCGGTTTAAGCGTGCGAGCGTCATTGATAAAATAGAGACCCGCCCGGCTTTTACCACAGCAGCTGGCTATATGACGGCGCAAGAAAGTATTAGTCTGGGGTACCGGAGAACTGGTCTCTATCCATAACAAACCTTCCTCATCGCGACTGGAAATTTCCAGAATATCGGATGGGTTTTGTATCAGACCTTCAGTAAGTAAAAACCCTACCCCCAATTCTTTAAAAGCATTGGGAGAACAAATCATGGTAGCAAGCTCCACATGATTAACAAAAAGGGTCAAGGGACTCTCCTGTACAACTGCATCCTCTATATGTTCAATCACCCCATGATTGTATACTGTGATAGCGCGGTTCTTAAAAATTGATGGTTCAGACATTTTGAGACACACTCCTTCTCCCCAGCTTTCCTTGCGGAAACCTCACAATAAATATACATAATCCCCATAGGTAATGTCAAGTTTGTTTATTGCTTTATTACTTCCACCTTGTCACCAACTCTTACCCAGCCTGAACTGAGGGTGCGGGCAAATATACCTTCGAGGGGCATTACACAGGTGCCGACCTGCTTTTTGATGGCACAGGCTTTGTTATGACATTCTTTGCCAATCTGGGTTACTTCCATCTGTACTTCTCCGATTTGCAGATGGGTACCTATTGGCAGGGTGGCCACATCTATGCCGGCTACGGTCAGATTTTCGGCGAAGTCCCCGTAATCAATGACCGCCCCCAGCGCCCGCATTTTTTCCACACTGGAAAGCGACAAAAGGCTTACCTGACGGTGCCAATCGCCACTGTGGGCATCCACTTCAATACCCCAGTCGGACTTAATGTAGGCTTCATTAATATTATGTTTTTTTATCCCGCGTTTTTCGGAGATATTTACGGCCAAGACCTGCCCTTTTTCCTTGTTCATTAGACCAACGACCTTTCTTAGAGGGACTGGCAAGAGATAAACTAGTCATTTACTCCGGTATTTTCCGCGCTATACGTCGTTATCAAAGCTTGCCATACGTTCAGTATGACTGCGCTTTGATGCCTTGTCTAGCACGAAAAATCCTCGAAGTACTCTGCCCAGTTTATCCCTTGACAGCCTCTTGAAATACGACTATTTACCTAAGAATTATAGAGTACAGCTAAAGATATGACAAGTACCCTGTCAACCCTAATTATATATATTATTCGGCCAGCAAAATTCATTTATAACAAGGCGGGGATTGAGTAGTACTGAACGCAGTGTGATTGACGGCAACGTAGTCATACAGAAATTTAACCATCTAGCTTGTTGCTGTGGAAATAGTTTCAGTCTGTATACCGATTCCTATGTGGGGAAAGATATAGCAAATTGTGCATGAGATTATCTATATGAGAACTATATCCAACAAGATGATATCCATGGGAATCACACTGCCTCCCCTATCGACGATCATTAACAAATCTATTACTGGAATGTTTGGGCTATGAGGTCGGGGATATTAATAAAGTGCTAGTTGAGGATTTATCTGCTCCTATTATGGGCAAAATATAGCAAATTGCGCAGGAGAATTGAGAGTATGAAGAAACCCCCTAGAAAACCACCGGTTGATGATCAAGCCTGGAAAGAAGAGAAGCAGAAGATACCGGAATCAAACCTTCCGGCAGCTTTAGAAGAAAAGATGCAGATGTTGCAGCCCTATTTAAAAAAGGGGGCTGATATTATCACGCGGCCTTTTTATCTTGAGGGCGAACCTCGGTTGGCAGCAGTATCTATACATTTAAACAAAGTAATTGATGATATAACCCTGGACCAGGATATTCTTCGGCCTTTGATGCTAAGTTGCCGGAGAGAAAGTATTCAGGATTTGGGTGACCAAAACATGATGGATGCTATCTATAAGACTTCTATAACGGCAACTAAGATAAGCAAGGTAAATACGTTTGCTGCGCTGGTCCAAACTATTTATGATGGTTTGACAGTTTTGCTGTTTGACGGGTTAGAAGAAGTTTTAGTAATAGATATCCATGGCGGTGAATTCAGGAATATTGATGCCCCTCCAGCAGAGAATACTATGCGTGGCTCCCGGGAAGGTTTTATTGAAAGACTGGACATTAATATTGCCCTGGTAAGGCGCAGATTGCGAGACCCTAATCTGGTCGTGGAAAAAACCCTGGTAGGCAGGAGGACCCGCACCCAGGTGGGGATTCTTTATATTGATGATATTGCCGATCCTCAGATTGTTACCAAAGTTAAGGATAGAGTTAATCAGATGGATCTGGATGGAATCGTCGCATCAGGCTATGTAGAGCAATTCATCGAGGATGACCCGTATAGTATTTTCCCTCAAGTATTTATAACCGAGCGGCCTGATAAGCTGGTAGCACAATTGCTGGAAGGGCGCATTGCCATAATTGTCGATAATACACCTTTGTCGTTTGTTGTACCGGCTTTGTTTGTCCAGTTTATACAAGCACCGGAGGATTATTATGAGAAATCCTTTTTCTCCAGCTATATCAGAATTCTGAGATATATAGCCTTGCTAATCGCCATATCTCTTCCGGCCTTATATATAGCGCTTCTAACTTATCAACCGGAGTTAATACCTTATGATTTGCTGATAAGCTTTTCCCGGGCGCGTGCCAATGTTCCCTTTCCAGTAATGGTAGAAGCCCTAATTATGGAACTTATAATTCAAATGGTTATCGAAGCGGGCTTGCGTCTCCCCCAACAAATTGGGCAAACGGTGGGTGTAGTTTCAGGGATAATCCTGGGTCAGGCGGCCATAAGTGCGAAGCTGGCCAGCCCTATTGTAATCCTGATTATATCTATCTCTATTATCTGCACTTATGCCCTGCCGTCAGCCAGCATGGTATTGACCACCAGGCTGCTCAGGCTTCCTATAATGCTGTTAGCGGCTACATTTGGTTTGTTCGGCATTGCTTTTGGATGGGTTGTTGTTCAGGCTCATCTGATAGGCCTGGAAAGCATGGGCGTCCCCTATTTTGCTCCTCTAGCTCCCATGCGCTATGCAGACTTAAAGGACTCATTTATCCGTATATTCTTGAGGAAGATGAACCAAAGACCGGTTTCCATCCCGATGCAGGATAGGAAAAGACAGGGCAATGATGGGAAGGAGCCACAGCAGCCATGAAGGATAAAACAGGCTCAACCATTACCACTAAGCAGTTAATCTTCATTATTGTGGGCTCACAGGTTGGCATTAGATTTTTATTTTTACCTCGAGAAGTTAGCGCGATAGCGGCCGAGGATACTTGGCTGGTCGTACTCCTCGCCGCCATAGCGCCGATTATTATAATATTCCTGATTGACCGTTTGGGCAAGCGTATGCCGGATATGGGTTTTACTCAGATGAGTCAGGCCCTTTTCGGCAAGTTTTTGGGGTCACTCCTAATCGTCCTCTTTGTCGCCTATACGATTGGCTTTGAATCATTAATAGTTCGTATCTTTTCCGAAGTTACCAAGCTATATCTTTTGCCCAAAACTCCCCTACCAGTGGTACTATTTATGTACGTCTTTAACATTGTATATATAGGGAGTAAAGGAGCCAGAGTAATAGGGCGGTTGAATGAACTGCTGTTCTACCTTCTTCTGGCCAACTTCCTGGTATTACTAATTCCTCTGGGGGCAGCCGACTATACCAATATCTTACCGGTAGGGGCAGCGGGATGGGATGGAATAGCTAGAGGAACCGTAATGGCAATTGCCTATTATGCCGGGGTTGAAATACTGCTGGTATTCTATTCACTGGTAAATAGGAAGGATGAAATCTTAAAGGCAGGGATGATAGCTACAGCCATAACCACGGTTCTATATGTGAGTATTGTTATAATATGTACACTGGTTTTTGGAGTAGCTGGTATGCAGCACCAGTTGTTTCCGGCTTTGATTTTGCTCAAGGTGGTTCAAATACCAGTCATTGAGCGTTTGGAATTCATATTCCTATTTTTTTGGTTAGGTATGGGAGCACGACCGGCGATTAACATGGGTTTTGCTGCTTCATTATCATTTACCCAATTGCTAAAAATAGATGAGAAAAAGTACCTTCCTTATATGCTAATGGGGGTTGGATTGGCTATATTTATAATAGCTCTTCTTCCCCCCGACATTTTAATCGTGTTGAAGCTATCAGAATACGCGGGCTACGGTTTCTACGTGGTGGGAATTGCTTATCCCTTAATTTTCTATATTACGGCTCTGGTCCGTGGAGAGAAGGTGAAGCAGAGTGCGTAGGAAAATGTTGTTGGCGGCAATTATGACCCTTCAGATTATTAGTGTTTCCGGTTGCTGGGATTATCGTGACATTAATAGTACTGCTTTTCCACAGCTCGGCGCTTATGATCTGCACGAAGAAAGTAATACAGCCCTTGGGAACCTGCCGTCCGACGAACAGCAGGTGGATTTGACCGTGGTAATACCGACTGTTTCACCCGAGCTGGAGTCGAAATTTTTAATTCACAAAACATCGGGATTACTGATTGCCAGTGCCCGAGGTCAAAAGACTTATTCACTGCCGGGAGAATATTCGGCTGGTGTAGCCAGTAACATAGTTTTTTCAGAAGCTCTGGCAGCTACAGGTTTGAACAAGGTTAGTGACGCGCTATCCCGAGGAGCACTGAATCCTCATACTGAAAATTATTCGGTATCTGAAGGAAGAGCGGAAACCATTCTGCGCGTTCCTATTAAGGACTATCCCAGTATGGGAGACTATCTCAGGATGCTTATCAGATCTAGCAATAGAAGAACATTTATGCCTTCTACCACTCTGCACCAGTTCGAGGTTGACCAAAATCCGGGAAAAAATCCGGTTATGCCCTTGCTAGGTATTAAGGATGACAAAGTAATGTTCAGCGGTGCCGCCATCTTTAAAAAAGATAAGATGGTTGGCAAGGCGAATTTGAATGAAACTCAATATCTGGTAATGTTAAGGGGGATTCCGTCAACCGGCAACTTGCCATTTATCTTAAATAAAGAAGGCAAGATGTCTGATATAGGTTCGATTAATGTGAATAACAAAAGAAAAGTAAAGGTGGAGCGTAACGGTGACAACTTCACCTTTACAATAAGCATAACGTTAGCAGGTCACTTGGCTGAACATTCCAGCGAGGATTTGTTTACCCAGAACGAAGAATTGCGGACGGAAATTGAAGACCAGGTGGCGTCTGATGTTACCGAGGGCTGCAACAAGTTTATCAAGAAAATGCAGGATCAGTATAAAGTAGATTGCATCGACATCAGTAAATATGCTCTGGCTAAGTGGAGAAATGAATTAGAGGACAAGGTTGATAAGAACTTTATTGAAAATGTTGATATAAAGGTTGATGTTAAAGTTAAGCTGGAAAACGTAGGGGGAGAAAGTTAACCCAAGCAAACAGAGGGACGTTCTTTTTGTTTGACCACCAACACCTCAATTGGTCAAGTGAAAAGAACGCCCCTCGCGACAGGGGACGGTTCTCGCTGTCGCAAAAGATGAAACTCTAACTATTTTGCGACAGCGAGAACCGTCCCCTGTCGCACCGTCCCCCTGTTACCTGACAACTTAACTATGCAGCATGATTGTATTAGAAGTTAAGATTGGGATAAATAGCTGGCCGTGTTTAATTCCCAGGCTCAGGTAATAACTATTTTGGGGCTGAAGTCTAAATCGGTATTGACCGGCGGTCGTCATAACCCACATATCTGAATACTCAACTCTCTCCCCGATTTCTGCCAACCGCAGTACAATCTGCCGGAGATCTGGTTTTATCCCGTGCTCGGTACAGACTTTCTCCCACCTGGCTCGGCTCAGATTCCAGAAAACCAGGGCATATTCACTGCCACTAAGCTGAATTTTAATGGTATTTTGAGCCAAGTAACATTCGCTATTGCCGTTTATTGCTAATTCGGATGCAATTTCGAAATTAAAATCACCCGAATCTGATTTAACATGCTCGTCACTCCGTTCAGTGTTCAATATCCAATACACCAGCAGAAGCAAAAGCAAGGCGGCTATAAATATGAAGACTAATGGGGTCATATTAATTCTACCTCCCATATTAAATATTTTCAGGTTTATTATGCCCGGCCGAATCGATTTAAATCAGTATTTTACAAATAAATAAGCCACGCGGACAACAAACTTTAGAGTATAATAAGGAAGATTGGGGGCGATTTGATGCTGTTAAGACCCCGCTGGGGCTTTATGGATATTATCGTAGTTTACCTGGCTATTATGGGAGTGACTGTATTAGCCGCTTTGCTGCCGGTCAAAGCAATGTTCAGTGAGATACAATATTATCTGTTTGGGTTTGGAGTGCAATTCCTGGCTACGATAATATTTGTATACCTGTTTGCAGTGCTGTTTCAGAAGGGGAGTTGGCGCGACCTGGGATTGCGCGGAGCCAGTCTCAGCGACTTCGGGCGTTACGGGATAATGGGCGGGTTCCTGCTGATAATTATGGTGCTTTTCATGGGCTATGTGTTAAAATATTTTCAGCCTGACCTGCAGCCTCAGTCCATTGAGGAAATGCTGCGCTCGGCCCTTCGGCTGCCTGATTTTGTGCTAATTATGATTGCAGGGGTAGTACTGGCCCCAGTCTCGGAGGAAATTTTCTACCGGGGTATGATTTACCCATTATTTAGAAAATATCTGGGGACTACCTGGGGAGCGGTTGGGGCCGGCATAATCTTCGGCCTTGCCCACTGGGATTTGTGGCGGGCTCTGCCCCTGGCTATAGGAGGAGCAGCGCTCTGCTATATATATGAGAAAAGCGATAGTATTTTAGTTTCGATGGTTGCACATGGAGTGTGGAACGGGGTAATGTGTTTACTCATTTACCTTAGTATTTCCGTGGGCCCATTATAATATTGTAGGAGTGTGACATAGATGCCGATATATGATTATAAGTGTAAGAATTGCGGACGTTTTGATACGGTGCAAAAAATAACCGAGCCAGCCCTGCAGGAATGTCCTAAGTGCGGGGGGCCTGTCCAAAGGTTGATTAGTAAGAATGTGGGCATTGTGCTTAAAGGATCAGGGTTTTACCGCAACGACAACAACACCTTGAAAGACCGGGCACGCAGCCTTAATAAAGAACGGCAAACCGACAATCAGGCTATACTGGACGGCGACGTGAAGGGGTTTGTAGAACAGTCGGACAGCACCACCAAAAAGGTTATGGAATCCTAAATCCCCCATTGGTGATTTTCTTTGATAGAGATATTGAGGAGTGAACGGGTTGTTAAAAGCAATCACCTTCGATTTTTGGGATACCCTTTATAAAGCGCCTGATAGCATGGACATGTCCAGCCGCCGTACAGCCGCCCTAGCTAAAACTTTGCGAGAAATAGGCTGCAACGTGGAGGAAGAAGCTATCCGCCAAGCATTCTACGACTGCTGGCAATACGCTAACCACTATCAAATTGAATGTGGCTTGGACATCACCCCCCGAGGTCATGTGGAATTTATTCTCAAGCAGCTCCGGTTTAATCTTAGCGTGGAGGACTGGAAACGAGTGTATGATGTCTATACATCCATACTGCTTGATTATCCACCACAGGTAAATGATGGCGTGCAGGAAACCCTGCCCCGTTTAGCGGCGAAATATAAACTGGCAGTGATCTGTAATACCGGGGTAACTCCAGGTATAATGCTCCGTGAAATAATGAAAACGGATGATATTTTTCGATATTTTGCCTTTGAAGTGTTTTCCGACGAAGTACTGTGGGCCAAACCCAATATAAAAATATTTAATTATGCCCTGGAGAAACTGCAGATACGCAGCAGCGAAGCAGCTCATGTTGGGGACAATAGCAGCACTGATATTGTCGGGGCTAAAAGAGCGGGTATGACTGCCATCTGGTTAGCACCCACAGTGGATACGAAGACTGTGGAATGTGATTTTCATATCAGAGGCATATCAGAATTGGTCACCTTGCTTGCGGAATAATATAGTTTTAGTTTAGGAGGGATACTAATGGCAATAGAGAATATCATGGAAAGAATTGTCTGGGACAATATGGAAAAAGTCATGGATAATAAAGCAGGTATGTGCCGTTGCGAGATCTGTAAGTCCGATATTGCGGCCTATGCCCTGAATAAGCTCCAACCCCATTATGTAGCTACTGTTAAAGGCTCAGCCATAACCAGAGCTCAATTCATGGATAACCAGTATTACCTGGACATGATCATGATTATCACGGAGGCTGTCGAGCGGGTTAGTGCTAATACTCGTCATAATGCCGATAACATATGAAGTTTGTAACTATCTATACTGACGGAGCCTGTTCGGGCAATCCTGGTCCCGGAGGGTGGGGCGCAGTCCTGCTCTTTAAAGATCAGAACAAAGAAATCAGCGGCGGAGAACGTGATACGACTAACCAGCGTATGGAGCTGCAGGCTGTGATCGGAGCCCTGAGCGCTCTGAAGGTGACGGACTGGGATGTCACGATCTATTCGGACAGCGCTTATGTGGTTAATGCCTTTAAGCAGAAATGGTTGGATAATTGGCAGAAAAATGGCTGGCGCAACAGCAAAAAGGAACCTGTAGCCAATCAGGACCTATGGCAGCAACTACTCCTACTGACCGGTAAGAACAGGGTTACAATGCAGAAGGTAAAAGGACATGCCGGTGACAAGTTTAATGAGCGTTGTGATGAACTTGCCCGTCAGGCCATAAAGGAGCTGTAAACTTGGAGTTGGTCAGGAATGGCGTAGAAGTATATAATGCCATCGAAAACGGCAAATTAGGATTAGGAATCCGGATTAACGGACCGGCTTCGGTGCAGGATCTATTGGATGCGTGGCAGCCCTTATGTGATGACCAGACCATATTTAAACAATATGCGACAGGCAACTACGCCCTATGTAAAGGCTGTCAGCTAAATTGCTGCAGCACTGCCTATGTGATCCCGGATTTAATTTCTTTTAAGAAAATGGCGGCATCGCTAAATTTGGATTGGAAGGATTTTATCGCTCGCTATTTCCAGAGAGAAAAGCGGGAGGTGGGCCTTTTGCGTTTGCAGCCTAATCCCTGTGTGTTTCTGCATGATAATATTTGTTCAATATATGCGATACGTTCGCTCATCTGCCGTTTTTATCTTTGCAGCCCTTTGCTGGGGGATACGGAGGAAATGATATATAAAATTGCCTGGACAGGAGCCGCCGCAACTCAGGTATTTGCGGAAGAACAGGGCCTAATTGCGCGGAATGACTCCGGCAGCAGCAGTTTTGACCGTCTATTTATCCGACTGCTGGAAGAATACCGGGGGAGTGCAGGTGTATCCAGTTTCCTGCAAGCCAAAAATTACGAAGATGTGCCGCTCCATTATTTTCTGCCGATAGGAAAGGAAGTAATATTACATGCTGATTTTACGGATCAAAACCAAGGACCCGCTGAGGGTGGTTAGGAAGTATGAATCCAAAAGAGCCCGTCTGCTGGCGATAACGAGCGAAGACCTTACCTATTCAATGTTGTATGTCATGGATGAATATGACGAACTCTACTAATAAGTTAACTGTCCGACTGGACAGTTTCAGAATATCAATAAAGGCAGACCGAGCAAAAAAGTTCACCCAAGGGTACTACTGATGTACCGCAAGCGGTACGATTACTGTTGCAAGAGCAAGGCATTAATGAAAGCTCGTGATTGAGGCGGGATAAGGTCAGGGGACACACCCTTTTAAGGGAATGTCCCCGTAACATGTACGTTGATTGAACGAGCTTTCGTTAATAACGCAGCTATTGGAATTTTTTGACGGTCTGTAACTGTCCGACGGGACAGTTTTTTTTATTTAATAGCAGGATTATTAACCCTTAAAGGGAATACATCAATTGTTATACTTTTGGGGGGAGGGGCGATTTTTAGTTGGCATATAAGGGGCTATCAAGGCATAAACGAGGTAGAATACTCTAAGAATTCTTCGCGCCCTACAAGCGTCAAAGCGCGGTAATGCTGGAGGTATTATGGCGATTTGATTACGAAGTATAGGACGAAAATGACTGGAGTAAATGAATAGATTATTGCTTGAAAGTCCCTAAATTAAGGAGGGGAAAGGGTTTGAAGGGTAAAGGTAAGAAAAAATTAGCATTGGTTCTATGTGTATTGATGATGTTCTCGTTGCTGGCTGGTTGCGGCAATAAGGCTGCTACTTCAGACAAAGCAACCGATACCATTAAATTAGGATTCTTAGGAGCTAAAACCGGTGAGGTAGCTAATTACGGTATACCTGCTGAAAAGGGCATGAAGCTGGCTATCGAGGAATTGAATGCCAAAGGTGGAGTCCTGGGAAAGCAATTGGAAGGCATTTATGAGGACAACAAGGGTGATAGCAGTGAAATCGCCAACATTGCAACCAAGTACATAACCAAGGATAAGGTTGTAGCCATGGTCGGAGATCCCTGTACTGGTTTGACCAAGGTAGCCGCTCAAATTGCCCAGAAAAACCAAGTGGTGGTCTTCTCCGGCGGGGCAACTGGAACCGGGGTAGTAGAAGTTGGTGATTATATCTTCCGTAACACGCTTCTGGACCAGTTTGCCGTTCCGGTAGTAGTAGATTGGATGACTAGTAAGCAAGGTTGGAAAAACTTCGCCATTATTACCTCGATGAATAATGGTTACAGTACGGCACTTACCCCAGTTTTCAAGCAAGCTATCAACGACAAAGGTGGTAAAATAGTCCTTGAAGATAGTATCAACGATAAAGATACTGATTTCACTGCCCAGGTTACCAAACTGAAGAATGCCCAGGCTGATGTGTTGGTTTTCACCGGATATTATACTGAGGCGGCTTTAATAATGAATGAAGCTCAAAAGAAGGGCTTGGATATTAAGCTAGTGGGCGGCGATGGTCTCTATGGCCAGGATCTAGCTAAACTGGGCCAAAAAGCGGTGGAAGAAAAAGTTATTTTTTACTGTGGTTTCTCTAGTGATAAGCCCAGTCCAGAATCAGATAAATTCGTTAAAGCTTATCAGGCAAAATACAATGAGGAACCCGATATGTTCTCGGCCCAATATTACGATGCAGTAATGATATTAGCCAAAGCTATGGAGGATGCTAAGAGTAGCGATCCCAAGATATTTAAAAATGAACTGGCCAAGCTGAAAGATTACCCTGGCGTGTCTGGTGTTACTAGCTTCCGTGCTGACCGGGAGCCACTTAAGAGCACAGTCTTTTTACAGACGGTTAAGGATGGTAAATGGGCGTTGGTGGACAGAATCTCGATAAAATAGGCACCTTAATAAATGAATACCACAATGGCCCGTCCGGTTCTGGTCGGGCCATTGTTAGTTAATATGTAAGCGTCAAAAATTTCATTATCCTAAATTTGGGTATGGGTTTTTGACGCTTATTAGCAGTGAATACGTTAGACATATAAATTCACCTGCTCCCGAGTAATAGATGATATAATATCTATGTTTGGGTCAAGACCAAGTAAAAATAAAGCAATAATCTTAGCTGAAATATTCACTAGTGATTATTAATTAGTTACAGGGAGGAAGCTTATGTTCTGGGAACAACTGATAAACGGGCTTACTCTGGGCAGTACGTATGCTCTGATAGCGCTTGGCTATACCATGGTCTACGGAATAGTACAGCTGATTAATTTTGCCCACGGGGAGATCTACATGTTTGGAGCCTTCGTGGGACTATTTCTGGTTATGGCCGGCATGAATATCTTCATAGCGTTGTTGGGTGCCATGATCTTTTGCATGCTGCTGGGTATGCTGGTGGAAAGAGTTGCCTACCGACCCTTACGGGGCAAATCCTCGCGTCTGTCCGCTTTGATCAGCGCCATAGGGGTATCCATCTTTCTCTCCACCCTGATGGCACTTTATCGGGGGACAAATACTACCCGCTATCCGGAGGTACTCGGTTCCACTACTTACAATCTGGGTTCTATTCAGATATCTTCCCTGCAGATTATTATCCTGGTGGTGTCGGGATTACTCATGGTAGGCTTACAGGTTATGATTCAAAAGACCCGTCTTGGCAAAGCTATGCGAGCCTGTTCTCAGGACTTGGAGGCATCTTCGCTGATGGGTATAAACGTAAATCGGGTTATCTCAGCTACCTTTGCCATAGGTTCGGCTCTGGCTGCGGCTGGAGGGCTAATGGTGGGTATATACTATAATGCCGTTTGGCCATATATGGGTACGATGGCAGGTATGAAAGCTTTTGCCGCCGCGGTTCTGGGGGGTATAGGATCAGTGCCGGGGGCTATGATCGGGGGACTCTGCCTGGGGGTTATGGAGATTATGGGAGTTGCCTACCTTTCATCTTCCTATAAGGATGCCATTGCCTTTGCTATACTTATTCTGGTGCTATTTATCCGACCGCAGGGATTAATGGGCCAAAAGACATCAAAAAAAGTGTAGGTGAACGAAATTGGAAGCATTTCTGGCGCAGAATGTGGATGGCTATTATTTGCGCATAATGATTTTTATAGGGATTAATATTATTCTGGCCCTGGGACTAAACCTGATTACCGGGGTAACCGGACAATTATCGATGGGGCATGCCGGCTTTATGAGCCTGGGTGCCTATACTTCAGCCATCCTGTCTGTGCATTTTGGTACACCATTCTTTCTGGCTATTATCGCGGGTGCATTGCTGGCGGCCCTGTTCGGCTTCCTAATCGGCATTCCTACTCTGCGCTTGGATGGAGATTACCTGGCGATGGTCACCATTGGATTTGCAGAAATAATCAGAGTATTTTTTCTCAACTTCGAACCAGGTGGAAAGGCAGTGGGCTTTTCCGGCATACCCCAGGAAACAACTTTTACGACAGTGTGGATCATTGTTATCGTGGTAATAATATTAAACACTAAACTCTTCAATTCCCGGGTTGGCAGATCACTGTTTGCAATTCGGGAAAATGAGATTGCCGCTGAAGCGTGCGGAATAAATACCACCCGTATGAAAGTCCTGGCCTTTACGGTCGGGTCTCTGCTGGGTGGTCTGGGCGGAGGACTTTATGCTCATTATATGTACTATATAAATCCCCAGGACTTTGGTTTCATGAAATCTATAGAAATACTCAACATGGTTGTGCTGGGAGGTATGGGCAGTATCCCCGGTACCATCATAGGTGTGATAATACTGACCCTGGCTCCGGAAGTGCTGCGAGTGGTAGCCGAATACCGCCTCCTGGTTTATGGAGCTTTATTGGTAATCTTGATGATATTCCGCCCCAATGGGCTTCTGGGTGATGTACGCATTTACGACCTGAAAAAACGGTGGGGCAAAAAAGAGGTGAAAATATGATCATCCTGGAATTGGAAAAAATCAGCCAGGAATTTGGCGGACTGAGAGCTGTGGACGGAGTAAATCTGAGCATCATTGAAAAAGAGATATTTGGCATTATTGGTCCCAATGGCGCCGGCAAAACTACGTTGTTTAATATTATTACCGGGATTTATGTTCCTATCGAGGGCAAACTACTCTTTAAAGGGAAGCAGCTTAACGGGATGGCTCCTCATGATATTGCTCGTCTGGGAATTGGTCGAACCTTTCAAAACATCCGGCTCTTCGATAAACTCTCTGTCCTGGACAATGTACGGGTAGGCTGCCATGGAGTTACCCACAGCGGTTTTTGGAGCGGGATGTTGGGACTGCCGGGCAGCCGTAAAGAAGAAAGGTTAATTCTGGATCGGTCGCAGGAATTGCTGGAAATGGTTGGATTAACCGATAAACGTTATGAATATGCTGACAATCTGGCTTATGGCGAACAACGCCGTTTGGAAATAGCCCGAGCTCTGGCCCTGGAACCCTCGCTTCTGCTTCTGGATGAACCGGGTGCGGGCATGAACTCAGCGGAAAAAGATGAACTAATGGGGCTCATCCGCCAAATTCGAGATGATCGACATTTAACTATAATACTGGTTGAGCATGATATGAATCTGGTGATGAACATATGCGAGCGAATTGCGGTGCTTGATTATGGCCGCAAGATAGCTGAAGGAACCCCCAACGAAGTTAAAAACGATGAAAAAGTAATTCAATCCTACCTCGGGGTTAGTGCATGAGGAAAAGTCCCATTTACCTGGCGATTTTCTTTTCCGTCCTCTGTATGTCGACTTCCTCGATAATAATACGCTATTGTACGGCACCAGCCCTGATAATATCACTTTATCGGGTGATATTTACCATGGGGATAGCTGGTGTCCTGGGCAGCACAGCACCAGCCGGCATTAAAGAGCTTTCCCGGCGGGATTTTTTCTATATAATCGGCGCTGGGGTATTTCTGGCCCTGCACTTGGGCTTCTGGATTACTTCCCTCAGTTATACCAGCATATCCAGTTCCGTGTTGTTTACCAACCTGCAGGTTATATTTGTTCTCATATTTTCTGCCCTTTTATTAAAAGAAAAAGTAAACCGTTGGGTTACCATCGGCATTCTGACCGCCCTGCTGGGCAGCCTGCTTATTGTTCAGGGTGATCTGCAGTCGGGAAAATTTCTGGGTGACATGCTGGCCTTGCTGAGCGGACTTTTTGTGGCCTTCTATTTCATTATTGGCAGAAACGTCCGTGCCCGGGTGGATGTCTGGACTTATACCGCGTTGACTGCAGGAGTCGCGGCCGTATTTTTATTAATTGGCTGTAAAGCAGCCGGACTTAACCTGACAGCTTATCCGCGCCTGGATTGGCTCCTTTTTCTAGTGCAGGCGGTAGGACCGGGTATAGTTGGGCATGCCTCTCTAAATTGGGCCTTAAAATATGTAAAAGCACCGATAGTATCTGTATCGGTGCTGGGTGAGTCTGTGGGAGCCAGTTTGCTTGCTTTCTTGGTCTTCCATGAAGCCTTGGCCTGGTATCAGATGATTGGCGGCGTCTTCATCCTGGCAGGTATCTATATCGCCGCCACTCGCGAAAAAACCTCGGAAAAATAATAGCCGCGGCTAAGGGACAGGGTTGGGACAAGGGGACGGGTCCACTGTCCCACTCCGGGATTTGAATAGTGGGACGAGGGACCCGTCCCCTTGTCCCCCCCCTGTCCCCTATTCATTCAGCGGCTATTATTTTCTTATTTATACAACTGAGTCCAGGTGGTTCCGGGGTAGTAGTGTTCTACAATTTCTTTAGCCATTGTGCCCTCCTGAGCCATGGTAAAGGCACCCCACTGTTCCATGCCGCAGCCATGGCCCCAGCCTTTGCCTTTGAAAACCACATTGTTTCCTTCTACAGCAATACTGGTAAAATAAGTGGAGAACAATTTGTCAAAGCCTACCTTTTCGCGCAGATCCACCCCGGCTATAGAAGCTGATCCGGCTGTAACCGTTAGCGCACGTCCAGAAGGCCCCTTTTGCCCAACTTTAATATCATCCAGTGAGCCGGCTTTGGATCCCATTATATTCTTAATTGTGCTCTTGGGTATCTTCACTGTCCAATCGCGGTATTTCTCGGGAGCGTTTTTTAGCCCATTGGTGGCAACGGGGACAATATAGGCAGAAGCTTTGTCTTTAAGTTTGGGAAAGCCTTCTTCGATACTGGCAGTCATATCCGGAGATACAGAGTGAAACTCAGCATACACAAATTTACCGTTATAGGTTAGAATCTGCCCTCTGGTTTCCTCTACGGCTTTGGATATTTCGGGAGTAATCTGCTTGGTATCGTAGGCTTGAAACTCAGTATGATCGTCACTGGCATCAGTTCCATGTTTTTGCTGGGTCCCATGCTCATAATTGATCAAGGCCAGGGTCATGGTGCGGGCCACGATAGCTTGTGCCTTTAAAGCCTCCATTGGGAATTTTGGCCCTATCTCAGCGGCAATTACCCCCTTTAGGTATTCCTCCAACTTAAGTTGTTCTTTTTTGCCGGTAGCACTGCGGTAAAGGGTTATAGTAGGTTCTGCCGTATATTTGGCTACCTCGGGAGCCAGTGGTACCTGAGCCTTTTGCCCGGGTGTTGGAGTCAGATCAGGCTTTTTTGCCGCTTTATTGCATCCCGTCACAGATAATGAGGATAGGAGCAGGATGATCAGAAGCAATGATGTCAGCTTGCCCATTCGATTTTTCCTCAAGTCAATCTCTCCTTTAATATATTTTCAAGTTTGCCTTTAGTCTTTACTTAAGAGTAAATTGTTATAACTGGCAAACTCAGGTATAATTTGGGCGAGAAAATAATGGAGGATAATTAAATGCACATTGTTCTGGTGGAACCGGAGATACCACAAAATACAGGGAACATAGCCCGCACCTGCGCCTTAACTGGCACTACTCTGCATTTGGTAAAGCCATTGGGATTTTCCTTGGAAGATCGTTATTTAAAAAGAGCGGGACTTGATTACTGGGATAAAGTTGAAGTTAGGATATGGGAGAGTATCGATGAGTTTTTCGCGAGTTTCCATGGATATAGATTTTATCTGGCCACTACCCATGCCCCTAGGGCTTATCACGAGTATAAGTATGAGCAGGATGACGTCTTTATATTTGGACGGGAGACCCGCGGGCTGCCTGCTGATCTGCTGGCAGCTTACCCGGATAACCAGATTAAAATACCTATGTTGGACATAGGGCGCTCTCTGAATCTGGCTAATTCAGCAGCTATTATTCTCTTTGAAGCCCTACGGCAGGTTGGCTTTCCTGGGTTAAAATAGAAAAGCTCCTGCAGGGTGTCGACTTTTTCGACACCCCAAAAAAAAAACTCCCGAAGGAGTTTTTTTTCCGTATTTATCTATGAATGCAGGCTATTCTTCAACCGGTATGGGTGCCTCTACTGGGCAGATATCGGCACAAGAACCGCAATCAGTACACAGTTCGGGATTAATCAAATATTTGTCTTCGCCTTCAGAAATAGCGTCCACTGGACACTCTTCCAGACAGAGACCACAGGCAATGCATTCGTCTGTAATTACGTAGGACATATTGTTCGCCTCCTTTACTACTAGAAATCAATAATAGCATTATAGATAACCGCTATTTTTTTGTCAATTTAGTGAAAAAATTAATTTGTTGACTGCTATAATATTGAAAAATGCAATCAAGCTGGTTTATGGTATTATACAAGTGCATAGACTTTTATTCAACAGGGGATTGAAAATATGCGATGTATTATTTTAGCCAATGGGGAATATGGCGAAATAGAGTCCTACCGCAAATTATTTCGGGACGGCGATGTCATATTATGCGCCGATGGTGGAGCCAATTATGCCTATGAAATGGGTGTTATGCCAGCCGCCATAATCGGGGATTTGGATTCTATTCGGCCTGAGGTCAAAGAATTTTACGAGACCTGCCCAGTGAGATTTCAAAAATATCCACCGCGCAAAGATTTTACTGATATGCAGTTGGTCCTAAGTGCCGCCTTGGAGTTGGGAGCGGAGGAGATAATCCTTCTCGGCACCCTCGGCAAACGCCTCGATCATACGCTGGCTAACCTCTACTCCGGGATTGATATGGTGAGAAAAGGCATCAAGTTGAGTCATTATACCCCTAAATGCTGGGTCCATATAATCAACCAGGATATTGTCATCGAGGGTCGCCCGGGTGACTTGGTCTCGGTTCTAACCCTGACCGATGAGGCTCACGGGGTCAGCGAGGTAGGTTTCGAATACACCCCGACTGATGCTACGATGGAGAGCAGTAAACCTTATGCCGTTTCCAATGTGTTGGTGGGTCAGCAGGGAACGGTTGGAGTGCAGTCAGGTATTCTGGCTGTTTTTCATTATATAAATGAAACATAATTTTGCGATAATTAGGATAGCTTTTTTCACGACTATGATATATCCTAGGCAAATGGGAAAAATAATTTGATTAAATCATAATAGATTGAGCAGTTTTTGTGATGCTTTAGTTGAATATATTAACGTTTAAATATATGCCAAAGGATGGGGAAGTTTTGGATATAAATTTCTTATCCGGGGTATTCGCCAGTCCCTGGAACATCTTGCGCAGTCTCATTGATATAGCGATTGTAGCTTACATATTTTACCGCCTGCTGAGCTTGATCCAAGGCAGCCGAGCCGAAAAGCTGCTCAAGGGCTTGTTTATCCTGCTGATCTTTTCAGCAGTAGTTACTTATTTACAGTTGGACATGGTCAACTGGCTCTTAGAGAAGCTGTGGATTATCTTTGCGATAACCCTGCCTATTGTCTTCCAGCCGGAGCTCAGACGTTTTCTGGAGCAGCTGGGGCGAGGCAAATTCTTCGTCAGTTCCACTTCTCTCGAAAAAATAGATAGCAACCATATTGTAGTTGATGAGATCGTTACCGCGGTAAAGGTATTGGCCCAGGATCGAATTGGAGCCTTAATAATAATCGTGCGGGAGAACGATATTGAAGAATACCTGGACAGCGGAACCAGAATGGATTCACTGGTTTCGGCCGGGCTCTTAATAAACATTTTTGTCCCCAACACCCCTTTACATGACGGAGCAGTAATTATCAAAGAGGGACGGATCCAGAGTTCGGCTTGTTTTCTTCCCTTGAGCAGCAACCCGGCCATTGATGGCAGATTAGGAACCCGGCATCGAGCTGGCCTGGGGATTTCGGAAGTATCCGATGCCATCTCGATCATAGTGTCGGAAGAGACCGGAGCGGTATCCATTGCCCGGGAAGGCAGATTAGTCCGCTATTTGGATGAACAAGGACTTCGCGACATGCTGGAGGACGAACTGATAACCCAGGGAATTCGCCGAGACAGCTTCTGGAGGAGGTGGTCCAACGATGGTCGACAAGAATCTAAAAAGAAAAAAGACCGGGCTTAGAATAGCCTCTGTAATAATGTCACTCCTACTATGGTTTTATGTTATAAATCAAGGTAATGTGGCCTCTAGCGGCAACGTAACCGAAATAGATCTGCAATATCACAACGTACCGGCTGATTTAAATGTAACTGGACCACAAAAAGTATCTGTGAAACGATGGGGTTCATTCCACGGGACAGCGGATATCACTGCTTATGTTGATCTCTCTGGACTGGATAAAGGTGTATATCAACTTCCAGTCAAATTGGATACAGTCGCGGGAGCCATGTTTACGACGGTGCAGCCCACCAAGGTCGAGGTGACCCTTGAAGAACTGGGGGAAAAGGTACTTAACATTAAACATGAAGTGAAACAAAACCCGCCTACCGGTTACCAACTCTCTCAGGCCCTGCTATCACCTGATCGCTGCCTAATTAAGGGAGATGCAGAGGCGATAGCAAAAGTCACAGTGGTGGTGGCACCAATCGACCTGGGTAACATAAAAGACATAGCAACCGTTAAATCTACCCTGCAAGCCCGTGATGTCAACGGCAAAACTGTTACCGAAGGAATACAGATTGTGCCGGCCACTATTAATGTAAATGTGGTGCTGGAGAAAAAGCAGCTTAGTAAAAAAGTAAACCTTAAACCTCAGTTTACCGGTGTTTTAGCTGATGGGTTCAGTATGGGAGCGGTTACGACCGACCCGCTTCAGGTTACTATTCTGGGTGATCAAACCCGGGTGGATGTCCTAAATGAAATTGCAACTAAACCAATTGATATAAGCGGCAAGTCGGAAGATTTCACCCAAGTGATAGATCTGGTTCAACCGGATGGTATCGTAGTAGTACCGACCAAGGTTTCCATTCAGGTCAAAATAGCGAAAACGGTCGCAAGTGGAGTTAAACCATGAAGGTTCGTGTTCGCGGTCTGCGAGTGAGTTTAGATTATCAAGAAAACGAATTAGCCCATCTGGCCGCCCAGAGACTAGGTTTAAAAGAAGGGCAGATTAACTCCTGGGAGCTGGTTAAAAAGGCGGTAGATGCACGTCGAGCCATGGTCTGCTTTACTTGTACAGTAGATCTGGAGCTGACCGAATCGGCCTCAGTATCACCAGAAGTAATGGCATCGCCTGAAATATCGTGTCTGGAAGAACAGTCTATCCCTCAGCCTGTACCCGGCAGTACAAACCTTCCCTATGCACCGTTAGTGGTAGGGTCTGGTCCGGCTGGGCTTTTTTGTGCCCTGGCTTTGGCTCGTAACGGTTACCGGCCAGTAATAATTGAGCAGGGGCAGGACATGGAGCGGCGGATTAAGGGCGTGCAAAATTTTTGGAAGTCAGGTATACTCGATAGAAAAACTAATGTTCAATTTGGTGAAGGCGGAGCCGGAACCTTCTCCGATGGAAAATTAACTACCCGAATAGGCGATTACAGAGTAGACTATGTCTTAAAGACCTTTGTGGAATATGGAGCCAATGCCGAGATACTGTACCTAAAAAAACCACATGTGGGCACGGATGTGATTCGCGGGGTGGTAAAGAGAATCCGGCAGGAGATTATCCGGCTGGGAGGCGAATTTTTCTTTGAAGCCTGCCTGACAGATATAGAAGTTAACAAAGGAGTGCTACAGAGCATAATAATAAATTGTGAAGAGGAACTGGACTGTTCGGTGCTGGTTTTGGCCACGGGCAACAGCGCCCGCGATGTATACCGGCTGCTCTATCGCCGCGGAGTGAGGGTCATTCCCAAAGCGTTTGCGCTAGGGGTTCGCATCGAACATCCTCAGGCTGTGATAGACGGAATGCAGTATGGCAAATTTGCCGGGCATCCCCAGCTTCCAGCCGCCGACTACCATTTCACTTATCAGGATCGCCTTACGGGCAGATCCTTATATACCTTCTGTATGTGTCCGGGCGGATATGTAGTAGGAGCGGCCTCAGAACCTGGGCGTCTGGTAACCAATGGAATGAGTTATTTTCAGCGGGACAGCGGGGTTGCCAACAGTGCACTGGTAGTGACTGTATCCCCAGCAGACTGGGGAAATGATGCGCTGGGTGGCATAAAGATGCAAGAGGAATTGGAAGAGCGGGCCTTCATTATGGGAGGGTCAAACTATAAAGCCCCAGCCCAGTATTTAAATGATTTTTTAGAAAACCGCTCCAGCACAGATTTGGTTGAATCAATATCCACCTATGCCCCCGGTGTAACCCCTGCCAACCTGGGCAGCTTGCTGCCTGAAGAGATTAGCGGGGTAATGCGCAGAGGCATAAAAAGTTGGGCTCAGCGAGCGAATGTCTTCCGCGATACCCATGCAGTTATGACCGGAGTGGAAACTCGCACTTCAGCACCAGTGCGGATAGAAAGAGACACGAATTTTAATGCGATTGGAATCCCCGGCCTGTATCCCTGTGGTGAGGGGGCAGGTTATGCCGGAGGCATTGTAAGCGCCGCCGTAGATGGCCTCAAAGTGGCCGAGAATATCATCGGATGTTACCGGGGACCTACTACCCAAGGAGAAATAAGAAACAGTGGGGTAGTCAGGGGGAGTACTCTGGAAAATTGACTTATGGAGGTAGGAATAGTGGGGACATTGTTTGGAACAGATGGAGTTAGGGGAATAGCTAATGTGGAACTTACGCCAGAACTGGCGTTTAACCTGGGCCGAGCAGGCAGTTACGTTCTGGCCATGCAGGATACTACCGCGCGGCCACGTATAATGGTGGGCAAAGACACCCGGGTATCAGGAGACATGCTGGAAGCAGCGCTGATTGCCGGGATCTGTTCAACCGGTGCCGATGTATTGACGGTAGGGGTCATACCCACTCCAGCAGTAGCTTACCTAACTGAAAAATATAATGCCTCCTGCGGTATCGTCATATCCGCTTCCCATAATCCGGTAGAAGACAATGGTATTAAGTTTTTCGGTCCCAATGGCTATAAGTTACCGGACGAAATCGAAGCCGAAATAGAAAGACTGCTAATCGAAGGTACTGCCAACTTAAGTCGCCCGCAGGGAAAAGAAGTAGGTCGGGTTTACGATGTAGAAGAAGCATTGAACCGTTACCTCGATTATCTGGTTTCATGCTATACAGCCTCGGAACAACTGCATGACATATCGGTAGTAGTAGACTGTGCCAACGGTGCCGCCTACAAAGCAGGACCCCGGTTGTGGAGCCGTCTAGGTGCCAGGGTTATCGCCTTAAACAATAACCCCAACGGCGTTAATATTAATGACCGCTGTGGCTCGACTTATACCGAAGGGCTGAAACGAGCGGTTTTACATTTCAAAGCTGATGTTGGCATCGCCTATGACGGGGATGCTGATCGCTGTATCGTCATTGACGAATGTGGCAACGAAACTGACGGCGACCATCTTATGGTCATTTGTGCTCTGGATATGCAGCGCCGCGGCTATCTCAATCCTTCTTCTGTGGTAGCGACGATTATGAGCAACATCGGCCTTAATATTGCCCTGCGCCGCGAAAACGTTATAGTAGAAAGCTGTAAAGTCGGGGATCGATATGTGCTGGAAAAAATGAAAGAGACCGGTGCCATTCTGGGTGGTGAGCAGTCCGGTCATATAATATTTTTGGAACATGCCACGACCGGTGACGGACTTCTGACCTCCCTGAAACTGGTTGAAGTAATGAAAAGAACCGGACTGCCTCTATCGCAGCTAGCCCGGGAGATGGAGAAACAACCTCAGTTGCTGGTAAACATCCGGCTGGAAGATAAAGATACAATTCTGTCTCATGATCTGGTAACCGCGGCTATGAACCAGGCGGAAACCAAACTTGGTGAAATGGGTAAATTGGTGGTTAGACCTTCCGGTACCGAGCCTCTGGTTAGGATTATGGCTCAGGGACCGCAGCAGTATTTACTTGAGGAGGTGATAGCAGAGATTAGCGAGGCTATTAAACAGGCCCAGGAGATTTAAGCGCCTGACCCGGTCAATTGCAGAGCAGTGCCGGGTGACGAGGTGGGGGTTTATCGAGAAGATCGGCGGGTACCCCCCGGTGTTCTACCATCGTTAGCATAGCTACAAAACGAATAGCAATATTCGCAATAAAAAACTATGCAGGTAGAATGAACTTTCATTTGAAATTAATTCTAACCACCATTTCCAAATATACATTTATGGGGGAATAATATTAATGTGTGGAATTATGGGTTATATCGGCAGCAATAATGCGGTGCCGGTAATTATAGATGGACTGAGTAAGCTCGAATACCGCGGCTATGACTCAGCCGGAATTGCCATATATAAAGAGGGACAACTGAACATCACCAAGAAGCAAGGCCGCCTGACTGAGATGGTCGCGGCTCTGGGAGAAATTCCGACTTCCCATATAGGCATCGGGCATACCCGCTGGGCTACGCATGGGATACCCAGCGATGCCAACTCTCACCCCCATGCTGATTGTACCGGACGTATCGCCCTGGTGCATAATGGGATTATTGAAAACTATGCAAGCTTGCGCAAAGATCTTATGATGGAAGGCCACGATTTCATTTCGGAGACCGACACCGAAGTAATGGTGCATTTGGTTGAAAAATATTATCAGGGCTCCTTGGAAGATGCAGTGCGCCAAGCCCTAAATTTTGTCCATGGTTCCTTTGCCATAGTTGCCATATCTGCCGACGAACCCGACAAAATAGTAGCTGCCAAAAAGGCCAGCCCGATGATAATCGGCCTGGGTGACGGAGAGAATTTTCTAGCCTCTGATATCCCCGCTATAATAGGAAAAACTAAAAGGGTATATATCATCGAGGATGACGAATTCGTGGTAATAAAAAGTGATTCCGTTACGATAACGGATTTTACGGGCAACCCGGTAATAAAAGAGATATTTGAGGTAACTTGGGATGTCGAAGCGGCCGAAAAGGGCGGCTTTGAACATTTCATGCTCAAAGAAATCCATGAACAGCCCACTGCCCTCAGAGAGACCCTGCGGGGAAATATAAAGAATAATATGGTCGACCTCAGCGAAATGGGCATCGACGATATATTTGTCGGAGCGCAAAAGATATACATCGTGGCCTGCGGGACTGCTTATCATGCCGGCCTGGTGGGGCGCAATATTATCGAGAAATTGGCCCGGATTCCAGTAGAGACCGACATTGCCTCCGAATTCCGATATAGAGATATCCTCTGGCATCCTAATTCGGTAATGATCGTGATCAGCCAGTCCGGCGAAACCGCCGATACCCTCGCCGTCCTGCGTGAGGCCAAACGTAATGGGATCAAAGTTCTGGCAGTAACCAACGTTGTGGGTAGTTCCGCCGCCCGTGAAGCCGACCGGGTCATCTACACCCATGCCGGCCCGGAAATTGCCGTAGCCTCCACCAAAGCTTACTCAACCCAGTTGCTGGTTATGTATCTGCTGGGTTTGCATCTGGCCCGGGTGAGAGAAACTTGCAGCCTTGCTGATCTGCGCGAATTGGCTGATGAGATCGGCCAGATTGATAAACTGGTGGAACAAGTATTAACCCAGCAAGACAACATCATGAATCTGGCCGAAAAATATCAGGGGGTTCAGGATACCTTCTTCCTAGGCCGGGGATTTGACTATGCCGTAGCCATGGAGGGAGCCCTGAAATTGAAAGAAATATCCTATGTGCATGCTGAGGCCTATGCCGCCGGCGAACTAAAACACGGCCCCCTGGCCCTGATAGACGTCGGAGTGCCGGTACTCGCCCTGCTTACTCAGGATAATCTGGTGGAGAAAACCATGTCCAACATTAAAGAAGTAAAAGCTCGTGGAGCCGTAGTAGTAGCCATCTGCAAGGAAAACATGCAGGAAGCCTGCCAGGAATGCGATGAGCAAATACTCTTACCAAATGTAAACTCAATCCTGGCACCGATGGTATCAGTAGTTCCTCTGCAAATATTCTCTTACTACATGGCAATATTCCGAGGGGCTGATGTAGATAAACCGAGAAATCTGGCTAAGAGTGTGACGGTGGAGTAACGTGAAAGGCTGATTTATAAAAAAGTGTAGTTTTATAATAAAGTTAGTATTTTGATAATATAGTTTGTTTTTTAACAATAAGGTTTGTGTATTTATAATAAAGTTTGTAAGAGCTGCATTGCTAAATAAGTTCTAACCGAAATTGCGTATTGCTTTTATGCCCCTCCTAATTAGGAGGGGTTATTTATTGGCATTAAGGCTGATGTGACTTTATTTGGTATAAATACCCATAAAGTTGTTGACGGACAATATTGTTCTGAACAAGACAATAAAGATCTGAATTAAATAACGCTTATAACCCCTTTCATATGTTGACCTCAACTATAAAAATCGGCAGCCGAGTAGTAGCTAGTGGAAGAGTACCAAAAGTGCAGGACCTGATCACCTTACTAACTGATGTTGCCACTAAAGAAGCCTGAGAAATAGTCCAGCCATCCAGCTCTCAGCCTGAGTCTGTTGAGTAGAGCAAGGTGGCTGGTCGAACTCATGTCGGACTGCTAATTTGATTAGTTATTGAACTATTTAATATTAACGCAAACAAATAAATCAGATATATTTAAAAATGCCACTTTCAGACAATCGGCGGACAGAAGGGGAAAAGGCAGCGCTGGAAAGTTATGGCAACCAGGGGATATGCTACATATAATGAATTGTGTATATAATAACTTGATTATATATCATATGAATATGATATAATTAAATTGGCGATGACTAGTTGTCCATAGAAAATTGATAGAGGGGGATGTATAAATGAGCAAAAAAATATTGGTGGCACTGGATAATTCTGGTTATGCTAACAAGGTTATGCTCCAGGCTATAGAAATAGCCAAATTTTACAAAACTCCGCTTCTGGGTATATCAGTTATTGAAGATGCTTATTTGGGAGAATGTGACGAGTCCGATTCATATGCCTGTGCGACAAGAGATTATTGGTCCGCTTCATTACAAGCTGTAGTTGATAAATGCAAAAAACTAGCTGATGAAAGTAATATCGATTTATTTCATGAAGTACGTAATGGAAATCCTGCTGAACAAATTCTTAAATATGCAGATGAAAAAGGTGCGGATTTAATTGTATTGGGTCACCTTGGCAAAACAGCTGCGGCTGGTTTCTTAATCGGGAGTGTTGCGCAGAAGGTATCCGCTCATAGCAAATGTTCAGTTTTGGTAGTGAAATAGCTTGAGCAGTACCGATTATTTTCACTATCGTAAAGGTCATCGCCTTCAGTAACTTTAAATATTACTATTAGCAGATAGAGTGCAAATAGCTCTATATCTAGAGTTTTGAAAGAGCTTAGGGCAATTTAATAAGCGTAGTGTTTGTTCCCTCGGACTTATGGTTTGAGGGAACTGTTTTTTTATGAAGGTGCAAAATTGTAAGGTGCCACTCGAAGCAGGCGAGAAATGATCAAGAGAAGATTAATATAAATCCTAGAAAACTTTAGCGGCAATGCTTCTCTCAATCCATTCTTTGATCTCATCGCGAACTCTTTCGAATTCGGCCAGAATCGCTTCATCACTTCCAGTAACCGCCGCCGGGTCGCTGAAACTGTGATGGAGAAGAACTTTCGCGCTAGGGAAATAGGGGCAGGTTTCCTTGGCACTGTCGCAGACGGTAACAGCGTAATCGATTCTCATATCTATGAACTCATCAATGCTTTTCGAATGATGATTACTGATATCAATGCCCACCTTTTTCATTGCTTCAATGGCAAAGGGGTTGACCCGGAACGGGTTCGTGCCTGCACTGAATACTTCATAGCGATCACCATACATCGCTCTCAAAAGGCCTTCAGCCATTTGTGATCGGGCCGAGTTCTGGGTGCAAACAAATAATACTTTCTTCTTATCCATGATAAACCACCTATCTTGTTTTAACGCAACTTTATCACCGAAATCACTTGCTCTCAATACTAAACTGCTTATTACTACCGTTACAACGGCGGTAAAAGCAGTTTAGTCTCTGCAATCTACATATTAAATTGTTAATTAGCTTTCAACATTTCTTGACTGAAGTACTTTCTCTTAAAATACAAGGCTACGTTAACCAGGGTGATTAAAACCGGTACTTCCACCAGGGGGCCGATTACAGTTGCGAAAGCCTGAGTGGAATGAATGCCGAAAACCGCTACCGCCACTGCTATGGCCAACTCAAAATCATTGCTGGAAGCCGTGAATGCGATAGTAGTAATTCTGGGATAGTCGGCCCCCATCCATTTGCCAATAAAAAAGGTGACGAACCACATGAATAAAAAGTAAATTGTCAGAGGTATTACCACTCGTACCACATCCATTGGCAAGCTTACAATTACGTTCCCTTTCAGAGAGAACATGACCAGGATGGTGAACAATAGGGCTATTAGGGTTATCTTGCCAATACGGGGTATAAAATTTGCCTCATACCAGTCTCGTCCTCTTGACTTAACCATAATTGTTCGGGTGATTATAGCAGCTATAAAAGGAATGCCCAGGTAAACAAAAACGCTTTTGGCTATCTCTAACATAGATACATTTACCGCCATGCTGGGCATACCTAACCACCGGGGAATGACGGTAAGAAAAATATAGGCGTAAATTGAGTAAGTTAAGACCTGAAAAATAGCGTTAAAAGCTACCAATCCGGCCACATATTCATGGCTGCCTTCCGCTAAATCGTTCCAGACCAGAACCATGGCAATACAGCGCGCTAGTCCCACCAGTATTACTCCTGCCATTAATTCAGGCTTGTCAGGCAACAGCCAAACCGCCAGCGCAAACATAACGATAGGTCCGACTATCCAGTTCTGAACCAAGGAAAGAACCAGCAGTTTAGTGTCTTTAAAAACCGTGGGCAGTTCTTCATAACGAACCTTGGCCAGAGGGGGATACATCATTAGAATAAGACCGATCGCAATGGGTATATTGGTGGTTCCAACTTGAAATTGGCCCCAGAATGCTGAAATCTGCGGGTAGAAATACCCCGTTCCCACTCCCACGACCATGGCCAAAATAATCCATAGGGTTAGGTATCGGTCTAAGAAAGATAACTTTTGGGTGATAGATTCACTCATAACATTAACCTCCTATCAAAATAACATTAATAATAAACCTGTTGACTAATTACCTTTATTGGCTCCCTCCAATCTCTATAAATTTATGATTTCAAAGGCCTTTTAATACGTTGCTCACAGGATGCACCACTGGCTTTGTGTTGTATCAATCGCTCAATATCGCCTTCGCAAATATTGATTTTCCTTAATTCATCTTCGATAATCATTTGAATGAAAGGGTACTTTACGTTAATCTCGTTATTTAGACTGTAATAAACCCATTGAGATTTTTTGGCAGCAATAATGAGTTCTGCCGCCTTCAGCTTATTTAAGTGCCGAGAAGCATTGGATTGTTTAATGAAAAGAACATCCTCAATATCGCATGCACATAATTCGCCATTTTTTAATAGGTTCAGTATTCTTATCCTTGTTTCATCTGATAGGGCTTTAAACAATTGTACAATCTCCACGAAGTTCACCTACCCATTTAATAAATATATCAGTGTGACGGGGGAGTTCCCGTCACACTGAATGTAAGGGGAATTTATTCGGAAAAGCTAGGCATAATCCGAACAAAAATATTATTTCTTGAGCGATTTATCTATTATATGAATATATGCAACTATACTCATATAATATACCGACAGAAATATTTGTCAAGATTATTCCTCGTCTGAATCGTCAGCTAGAAGGTGTTAAAAAGAAAAGAAGTCACTCCCGCGACTTCTTTTTCAAAACTTTTTTACTCCCGAGTTGTTAAGGCTGACGGACCATAACTCTGGATTAGTAATACCTACTTTTTGCTTTCCATAACAGCATAGAAATGTTTTAGGTTTTCGGGCATGACATATTCCTGCTCTGCAACATTATCTCCCCGGTTCCCCCCATATACCTCTTTAAGGATCGCCTCAATAATCATCGCTTTAGGAGGTACAGTATATTCCTTACCTTGATAGACCCAAACCCGACAGTCAACCTCATCACCGCATAAATCGCCGCAAGATTCACAAAGGCTTTCTTTAACCTCCATTTGAATATCATGCCCGTTAACGCGAATAGTGGGTGAACTTATGAATTTATACTCTACAGCTAATGATTCACTATCTACATTTACTTTATTTAATACGACTTCAGTTCCGGTTGCCTCAAGCACCTTCGAAACTTCTGCCAAAGCTTCATCGAGACTAGTATCCGTTCCTTGGCACCGTGTGCATACGCTCAAATCCAGATAGAAAAAGTCAATGGCGATTTTCCTTTTCTCAACTGCAATATCTGCTATGCTTCCACAACACCCGGGACCACAAGAACAACAGCCTGAATTATTACTATCATTCATCATTACCACTCCTTATTTTTTTGTCATTAGGATCTTCACCCATAAAGACGCTGAAAAGGAAAAAAGGACGCATTTTACGCTCTAGTATTTCTAGCAATATTTACAATCACTGCTTTTATGTTGGTAGTCAATGACATTTCCGAGCCGGTCAAACTCTAGTTGGCAGCATCCCAAAAGCATTTCCTTCAACTTTTCCCTGCCTCGCTGCACTCTTGATTTTGCCCCTGACAACGATAATCCCATTCTATTGCTTAACTCTTTTTGGGTTAAGTTTTGAAATTCAGTTAGTAATACAGCTTCCTTATACTTTTCCGGTAAGGACTCTATCATAGATTTTAAACAAGCTGCTATTTCCACATTTGAAGTTACATCTTCCACAGTCCCTATTGCTAGCTTTTCAGATAATTCTGATAACTCAATAGACTTATCATGTCTTCTATAATAATCAACAATTGCATTGCGAGTTATTCTATATACCCAGGCATTAATTTTATGATCATCTGACAAATCTCCAATATTACTATTAATTTTTATAAAGACTTCCTGTAAAATATCATCGGCATCCGCTTCATTTGCTATTCGCTTCTTTATAAAGCTTTTAAGCGGAACACTAAGTTCTTCCCAAATATGATTTATACAAACCGCCATGCGCTATCACCCCATTCATAAGCTTAAACCTTTTATATTCATTCTTACAATACCTCAACTATAATGACTACCATATACGAGACATTTAAGGGTAGGTTATTAAAAATTGACTTTGAATTGGGAAAGTAATAAGCTGTTGATATATTAATAAAAAATAATTATATAAATAACCAACAGTAATATAAGGGGGGATGTAATGGTAGATTTATTGTCTTCTATGACTCTGTTGCAGATTATCGAGCTAGGACCTGATACAGTGAAAGTCTTTCGCCAATATGAACAAATTACTGGATCATGCCTACTTTGCAACAACCTTTTTGATTCACTCGAAAGTGTGGCATCTCAGTATAGTCTTAAGGTGGATGATTTCATAAATAGTTTACAAACCTCAAACGAATAGTGAAAGGATGATAAAATGATTAGAACTATTGATGCTCGCGGATTGACCTGTCCCCAACCTGTGATTTTAACCAAACGTGTAATGGACGAAAAAAGTGGGGAAGAAATCGTTACATTGGTTGATAATCCAACATCTCTGGAAAATGTATGTAAGTTGGCCAGCAGCCAGGGGTATACCTTTGTTGTCGAAACTCAAGGTTTAGAACAACACATTCATATGACCAGACAAGATTCCGATATAAGCACAGAAATGATTCCTACAAAAGACATGACGATCCTTGTTAAATCGCAATATTTCGGTCAAGGCGATGATGAATTAGGTGCGGTTCTAATCAAAAGCTTTTTTTACACCCTCACCGAAATGGGTCCCGAGCTCCAAAACTTAATATTCATGAATGGGGGAGTCCATCTAACTACAGAAGGCTCCCCCGTATTGGAACACCTTCAATTCTTGGAACAAAAAGGCGTGCAAATCCTATCCTGTGGAACATGCCTCGACTTTTTCTCCAAAAAGGATCAATTAAAGGTGGGACAGGTGACTAACATGTACACCGCAACAGAAATTTTATTTAACGCTTCAAAAACACTGGTCTTATAGTAAATTCATGTGAGCTAATAATATTATTTTTGAGGAGGATTATCATGCAGTTAACAGAAGAAATGAAAAATGCCGTTGAGGAATTGGGAAGTTTGGAGGGGTTTATCTGCCATGGCCTGGTAAATTACCAGAAAGGAGTTTCAGCCATTAACGAAGAATCCGCTCCGGATGATCCATCAAATTTCTTTCCACAGCAATGTACGGCAATTATGAAGACCCTGGGAACCTCCCTGTCTAATCTAAATGGCGGTAACCCCGACAAATTGGTAGTAGAAGCATCAAATATGATCATGATGATCTACCCTGTCAATGAAACCTACTTTTGCGGAGTTGGTTTGCAACCAGGAACTGAACTTACAGTCGCTGCACAAAAACTTACGGAATTACGGGAGGTATTTAAAAAGGCCTTATTATAATTATGAGGTTATATATTACAGCCAAAAACCACTTGCAGAAGGGATTCCTTTTGCAGGTGGTTTTTGGTTGCGGCAATATAGCTGGATCGCCACCATTATTTTCGATTACATTTGAAGGGAAAAGATTACCTCAGTCAGCGGGTTGTCATAAAGTGAAATTACCATGAATGAAGCCTTATCATTTTAAGGCAACTGCATTATCATAGATATACTGCTTTTCCTTTTCGTTTAAAAACATTTCTGTTAAATATGCTATTAATGCAATTCCGGGAATGTCTATTAGAAAACGCAAGGCCATAAATTTCCACCCCATTGCAGTCGCCTCAAAGAGCAGCATCGGTATTTTGGTAGTTGACCAAGCACCTATGAAAATAAGGACATTAGAAAACTTGCATCCCTTTTTCAAAAGAACCCCGGCTAGCGGGAAAGCTGCGTATAGTGGGCCGGCTGCTGCAGACCCCAAAAAGAAAGCCAACAAAATACCTATAATGCCTGACTTTTCACCCATCAGCTTTATCATGGTATCTCGCTCTACCCATACATCTAAAAGACCGAGAAGTATAAATATGGGGGGAAGCACCGAGAGCATTTCCAATGTACTGCTCCATGTTATTTCGAACGACCTTTGCCCGACTGATGGATATAGTACTATAATGCTCAGGTCAATTAGCATCAGTAGTAAAGCAAATTTATATCGTTTAATAAATTCTTTCATTTTAACGCTACCCCCATGACGATTGCTACAATGTATGAAAATGCGAATGCCAGAGTATTTCTTAAGAGGGTAGCCTTTTTGCCAAAGTATTTGATCTCCACCGGTATGGTGACAACTCCGACCATCATCAAGGTTGATATAAATACCGCTAATTGCATCAATCCTGCCCCGCTGTTGAGAAGCGCAGCAGCCAGCGGAAAAGCAATAAATCCAGGTATTAAGGTGATAGAGCCAATGATTGAAGCTATAACTACACCCATCCACCCTGACTGCCGACCTACAAGTCCCGATATGATATCAGGGTTCAATACTGCCAGCATTATTCCAATGATAATTAAAATCGACAGAAATTGGGGCAGGATATTTTCAAAGGATTTCCAGGCTTTTTTTAAAGCCATTTTCGTTTTTTGCTTATCCTTATAAAATGACAATAGAAGTAATCCCAGAGCCAAAATATATAGTGTGATTGTAAACAAGTTTGTCCCACCCTCAGATTCTTTTAATAATTAATGGTTTAAGTTTGCGGTTTAAGCGATATATGCAAAATAGCCTCCCACGACAATAATAATAATACCCGCTATCTTCTCCATTATATTATTCCATTTGGCAAAGCTGTCCATGCGGGTAATGAGCCCGGTAAAAGTCCCCACCAGTATGATGGGAATGCCTCTACCAAGAGCATAGACGAATAATAGAGTTGCCCCATATAACCACTGGCCGCTGGCCATTGCCAGTGAAAGAATAACCAGCAGTATAGGGGTGCCACACTGTGAACCCACCAGGCCCATGACCAGACCCAGAAGATAGCTTCCTCCAAGACCCCTGGCTTCACCTACCCGGTTAAGAAGATTTCCGCCGAAATTGATGTTGAGCTTGAGGACTCCTAAGAGGTTTAGTCCCAGAGTAATACAGACTGCTGCCACTAGATAATAGAGGATGCTCTTGCTGGCACCGAATATCCCGCCTACCGCAGCGATAAACAAGCCCAGGAGCATAAAGGTGGTAGCCGTTCCCAGAGTGAAGGCCACCGATAAGGCCAGACTTTTTTTGCGCCCGGCATCAATGCCTCCGACATACGCAATAATGATTGGGGCCATACTGAGATTACAGGGGCCGATGCTAGTCACCACTCCTGCCAGGAATACGAGAGCATATCCAAACAGGGAAAAGCTCGCAAGGAACTGGGGTGCAAGTTGATTTATCCAGGCTTCCACCTTATTTCACCACCTTGTTGAGTTCCTTTTTCAAATCCTCTGTTTGAATAACGCCCACGTTTTGATAGCTTACTTTTCCGCTACTATCGACAATGAAGGTGGTGGGGATATATTGTATTTTCCAGCTCCTTAAAATTACCATATTATTTCTGTCATTGACGTCGATGGCTATGAAACGAACCTTGCCTTTATAGTCTGGCTCCAGTTGATCAAATACTTTTTGCATCTCCACACAGGGAATGCAGGTGGTGGAACGGAAGAGAAGCCACATGCTCTCTCCATTTTGTTTAGCCTGTTCAATCGCCGCGGCAGAACCGACAGATACTGTGTTCTCAGTCGGTGCAGCAGAGTTGATGGATGTTTGATTCTCTTGCGTTGTTGGTGTGGGTGCTTTGTTACCATAATAATAAAAACCGAATATTGCAAGAATGATCAAAAAGCCAGCGATTACAACAGTATTTCCTTTCTTCATGGAATACCCCCTCATGTGTGCAGAAATTTATTTACACACTTTATTTTTTGTGGTTATCAATAATGAAAGATTGATAAAAGCTATTGACCAGTCAATAATAATATAATTATATATTAATTACAAACGCTTTTTATGCAAGAAGAACGCTCATAATGGCAATTAGCATTTTGCCTTGTCAGCAGGAGTATCTGCAAAAAGGGAGGAAAATGGATGCACCCGATATTATTTAGCCACGGTAGTTTGACCATTTACAGCTGGGGAGCGATGCTGGCTCTGGCTCTCGTTATTATTAGTTATTTCTTGTACAAAAAGTTTTTAGAAGAAAAGATCAATCCTGATCATCTATTCAACCTGATTCTTTGGTGTACGATTTTTGGTATTGTGGGAGGACGGCTTTTTTATGTGTTTTTTTACGAGTGGGATTATTATTCTCAGCATCTTCTGCAGATTATTTGGACTGAAGGAGGCTTGTCGGGGTTGGTCTGGTACGGAGGTTTTGCCGGAGGATTGCTGGCAGCAGGAATTTATACTTGGCGGCAGCAGTTAAGCTTTTGGTGTCTGGCTGATCTATTAGCTCCGTATCTCGCTTTGGCTTATGCCATTGTTAGAATTGGATGCTTTTTGAACGGGTGTTGTTACGGTGATGCCTGCACATTACCATGGGCAGTAAGCTTTCCGGTAGTCGATGATCTAAACCGTCACCCTACACAGATTTATAGTTCGTTTTTAAATATCACTATTTTCATGGTACTGCTGTATTTATATCACCGTCGTAAATGGAATGGGGAAGTATTTGTTAGCTACATGGTTATGTATAGTGTATATCGATTCGTGGTCGAGTTTTTTAGAGAGAATTTATTAGGGGGGACGTTCCTAACGATTGCCCAGTGGATTTCATTGGGAGTTTTTGCCCTGGGTTCTTTTATCCTTTTCTATAAAAATTATCAGTACCAGCAAGATTCGAAGCTATTCGATAAAAGGCTGCTCTAAGGCGTGCGATTTTCACTTTGAAACTCTCGCTAAAAATTACCTCTTACATGAATGCCACTCTTTAGCCATTAATAACTAAAACTTTTGATAAAGGGAATTGAAAGAAAGAAGCCCGGGTTATTGAAAAACAACCTGGACCCCGTTTATTTGTTAGCATTGATATCTTGAATTAGTAATCCGATATAATCCTTAATTATGCTGCTGTTAATACAGTAAACATTACACTTGCCTTGCGTTTTTTCTGTGATTAACCCTGCTTGATTTAATTCTTTTATATGGTAAGAAACTTTTGACTGCTTCAAACCCAACTCATCCATTAACTCAAAAACACATAATCCGGGTGGTGTTTTATTTAAGGTGTCCTCCGTTTTGTAGGAATTAGCTTTCTGTGCCAGTATTAGTAAAATTCTATAACGGATAGGACTACTTAATGCTTGAGAAATTTTAACACTATTCATGGCGAAAATCATAATGAGAAGAGTAACCACTGCTACCACTGAACAAGGTTCCCCATAGTCCTCCCCTTGGTATTTTGCTTTTACACATAATTCCACCTACTTAAGTTACTTCATATTACAAAATCATAAGTATAGCAATAGAAAACATGATTATGATATAGGCGCTCCAGAGGTTTCAACAATCCTTAATCAAAGTTTGCAGTCAGACATGAGTTCGGCCAGCCACCGTGCTCTACTCAACACAGGCTGAAAGCAGGATGGCTGGACTATTTCTTAAGCTTCTTTAGCGGCAGCTTCATTCAGTAATTTGACCAGATCCTGCACTTTTGGTACTCTTCCACTGGCTACTACTCGGCTGCCGATTTTGATAGCTGGGGTCGACATGATCTTTGCTTTCATCACCTCAGCCAGGTCCGTCACGATCTCAACCTTTGCCTCAACTCCAGAAATTTTAATAGCCTCATTTACAGCGTCAACAGCATTGCCTCCACCGCAGCATGACATAAAGACCTTTACTACCATACTATTTCCCTCCTATATTATCTTATTAGAAACTGGGTAATATTAAATACTATATTAATGCGTTAAACACATAACCGACAATAACGCTTCCCAGAGCAACAATACCAACGAATATAGATATGAGCGGCAATTTAATGACTTTACGAAGCATTATTAACTCAGGGATTGAAATGCCAATAACAGACATCATGAAAGCGAGTGTGGTCCCAAGTGCGGCTCCCTTAGAGAGGAATGCCTGAATAATAGGAATCACGCCAGCGGCGCTGGCATAAAGCGGTAAACCTAGCAACACAGCTATTGGCACATTCCACCAGGCTTCTTTGCCCATATAGTTGCTAACCATATCAACCGGCATATAGCCATAAATAGCTGCTCCAAGTGCAATACCGCCCACCAGATAAAGCCAAATCCCTGCAAGCGTTTCGCGCACCATCGTTGTGCCAGATTCTATTCTATCATCCCATGTTAGCGGGATAGGGTCGAATTCTTCTTCTGTTGACTCATTCTCCGAATCTCTAATCTGTAATTCGGCAACCCAGGACTCTAAGAAGCGTTCTGGGTGTATTCGCGCAATAACTAACCCTCCTATAACGGCTTTAGTCATTCCCATTAAGGCATATAGAGTAGCAATTTTCCAACCGTACAGACCATAGAGGAGGGCAAGTGCTACCTCATTGACCACGGGACAGGAGATCAGGAAGGACATCGTAATCCCAATGGGAATGCCAGATTCAAGAAAGCCAAGGAATAGGGGGATCGCTGAACAGGAACAAAAGGGAGTAGGAACTCCCAGGAGTGCCGCCAGGATGTTCCCTGGCAATTCCCTGCGCCCGACCAGCATAGATCTTATACGTTCCGGGGTGAGAAATGTACGCGTAACTCCTACTACATAAGTGATAAGTACCACCAGCATTAAAACCTTCGGGGCATCGGCTATGAAAAAGGCGATGGCGCCTCCCAGGTGGCTATCGACAGCAAGCCCCAACAACTTGTAGGTAAACCAATTAGAGAACGGATCCAGTTGGATGTAGACGAAATACCATATTAATCCATAGGTAAATAATTTTAGTGGCAACGCATAGCGCCGTTTGGGCGGCATAGCATTAGTCGCAAGAATCTGCTTTTCGTCGATGATATCCATTTTTCCATCATCCTTTCAACTTGGGCACTTCCCAGACACCTACTGCTAGGAAAACCTATCATACGTCAGAGGTTAAAGCTAAACCTTGGTTTATGGCCGATTAGCCTTTATACTATATTGATTCTTTTAGCTTTATTGATTTTACTAAGATCCCCAATACATCTTTAATATTATCGACTATTTGTGGTTCCAATTCTTTCAACATTTCGTCTAGATCTCTAGCTTTTTTGTCCATTACTCTTGTTATGATTTCCGTTCCTTTTATAGTAACCGGTATGCAGCAAACCCGCCCATCTATCGAAGAGCGTTCTCGTGTAACATATCCCTTGTTTTCGAGACGATCAATAATTCTGGTTGCTCCGCTTTTAGTAAAATTTAAGGCACTACCTATTTCCTGAATTGAAAAATCATTGTTCTCATAAGCTTTTTTGAGTGCCATAAACTCAACCATCGAAAGATCTTCACAACACTCTCCCTCAAATCCATGATTCCCGAAATGCCAGGCTATTTCTTGTAAAAAATTATAAATATCCGGTATGTTTTTATTCATCGCACGACTCTTCCTTTATAAAATTAGTTGACGTCAACAACTTAATTATAAATTATTGGTTGCCGATGTCAACTATTTTGCTAAAAATTTAATTATTACTTTTTACAAATTTCCTGTGCAATAAATTTGATAACATTTGATCTTACTATTTTCGTAGCATATAAGCTTGCCCGAAAAGTTAGCCCACCTAATATGAAATTAAATCACCACAAAAATATCAAGACGAGAAGTCGTTGACAAACAATTAGCAAAACAATAATATAAGCATATACTTATTTTATTATTAATGCTTGAAAAAGAAGATGATGCTTATCTTAAACTTTTTATAAATTGTATTATTCAGGGGTTAAAACAATATTTCTTATCATTTAAATTGCAGGATGACCTTTCGAGAAATCTTTAGCAAGAAGACTAATGTAAATTAAATTTATAGCTTATAAAGGAGAAAACAAATATGGATAATATTAAAATCGTAGTTTATGGAGGAATTAATTCCGGGGGTGGAGGCTGTGGCTGAGGTTCCACTCCGTGTACTCCGGCGGATGCCAGAGCTGAATATGAAATCATGAAAAAGGAATTACTTGTTAAATATGGGGCAGAAACGCTGAGTATAGAATTTATAGATACAGGCGGCGTCAAACTTAGTTCTTATACAGAAGTTGGGAAGGTAATTCAGGCCGGCTATTCCTTCCCGGTGACGGTAATCAATGGGTCCGCACGGCTGGCAGGGTCAATATCTGTAGAATCAATAATTGAGATTATCACAGAACTTCAAAAGAAAAAAGATTAAATAATTGTTCACATGAAGGAGACTAACAAATGGGCGAGCATGATAATCAAACAGAGCATGGTCATAGCCATAGTCCTGATATTGCCAGCATTAAAGGTATTAACATTATACTGGTTGTACTACTAAACTTCGTCATCACCGCGGCTGAGGTGATAGGTGGTATTTATTCCGGCAGTTTATCCCTGCTGTCAGATGCCCTGCATAACTTTAGTGATGGGATTGCTATTATATTCAGCTATATCGCCATAAAAATAGCTAGTAAAGATAAGGATGAGCAAAAAACCTTCGGATATAAGAGAACAACGATACTGGCGGCTTTGCTAAATTCCATCGTGCTAATTGCAATTTCGATATTCTTATTCAAAGAATCCTATATTAAGTTTATTAATCCCGAACCAATAAACGGAATGGTTGTAGTATGGGTTGCTTTGGTATCATTAATTGCTAATTTTATTGGGGTATTGCTTCTGCAAAAAGGCAGTAAAGGGGATATGAATATAAAGTCCTCATATTTACACCTGCTCAGCGATGCACTGTCGTCTTTGGGAGTTGTAATCGGCGGGATTATCATTTACTACTTTAATATTTATTGGATCGATCCACTATTAACCGTTCTTATCGGTCTTTATGTAATGAAGGAAAGCTTTGATATAGTTCAAAAGTCTATAAATATATTGATGCAGGGTGTTCCTGAAGAAATAGATGTCGTAGCTATTGCGCAAGATTTGCAAAAAGTTGCTGGGGTTGAAAACGTGCATCATGTTCATGTTTGGAGCCTGGATGAGAGCAATATAAATTTTGAGGCTCACGTAAATATTGAGGATATGTTGGTAAGTGACACCAAAGAAATCATGGAAGAAATTGAACATAGACTTCTACATTTTGGAATAACCCACCCCACCATTCAATTTGAGCACAATTGTTGCACCGGTGTGGATATCATAAAAAAGTAAATGAAAGCAGGTAGAAATTATTGATTACAAAACCATAATGGAAAATATCAAGCAGGAAAATGGTGAAATACCGAAACCGATTCAGCTTCTGGGTGAGTTGGATGAAAGCCTGGTCGTCAATCATATCACAGATAAAAAATTTGTTTATTCCAAAGAAACTATTCCAGCCAATTATAAAGCCTTAATTGCGCTGTCGGTAGCCATCGCCCTGGATTCGCAGTCCTGCATGGCAGCCAAAAAGAGCGGTGCCACCAACGAAGAAATCATGGAAGCTTATCAATCCACTTGTACAGGCTCCCTTAATGGCCTGGTTCCTGCGCTGGTCGAGTAAACATATGCCAGTAACAGCAACGCATATTGGGGATTCTAACCCTCAAAATGAACAGTTCATGCTGGGCGCACTCAAAAAAGTGAGACCCGAAGCAAATTGCTTTAAGGGTCTCACTTTTATAGAAATTCGAACTCTACTTATTCTGTTAGATATCCTATTTTTCCATTGGCATATTGGAGTCTCCACCCCATTCGTAGATTGAACCTTCGTAATTTCTAACTTTATCAAAGCCAACGGCTCTGAGGATCATGGATGCATATCCAGATCTTATGCCCATGGTTCAGTAGACTGTGAATTCATCAGTCGGCTTTACTCCCTTTGAAGCCATTAGAGTTGTTATCTCCTCAGGCGACTTAGGGGTGCCGTCCTTGTTGAGCAGATCCAGCCAGAGCATGTTGATCGCTCCTTGAATGTGACCTCCCCGCGGCTCACCAGACTTCTGAGAGCCCTGGAATTCTCCTGCGGTCCGAACATCCAGCAGAACTTGCTTTCCTAAATTGTTAAAGACGTAATCTTTTGTAGCTATGTAGCTTTGGTCATAATCTTTTAACACCACTCCGGCTATCGGTTTAGGTTGAGCAACTTCGGCGGTTACTGGGTATCCCAGACTCTTCCAGTAACTTAAGCCTCCTACTAGCATTTTCACGTTATTCATCCCGGCAATTTTTAACTGCCAAACGGCCCTTCCATCTGCACCAGGACCATTAAAGACATCGGAGTAAAAGACTACAGTCTTCTGGTTGTCTATTCCCAATGATTCAAGGGTCTTCTGCAAATCTTCCTTTTGTTTAATAGTACCCCAGCCCGGATCCCCAGGTTTACCAATCTTATCCGCAAAGGCATGGAAACCAACTCCGATAGCACCGGGGATATGTTCCGACGAGTAAATGCTGGGATTGTTGCAGTCCACCAGCACTAGATTCTCGCTGCCCAACATGGCTTTAAGTTTTTCTGCCGTTATCAGAAAATCGTTATTCTGATAGACTGATATGCCGAATTCTTTTGCTTCTGGTATGCCTGAAGATTTTGGCTGACTTTGGCAACCCACTACTCCCAGAAGCAATGCCAGGCACAACACAATGCTAAGGAGACGTTTCCTAAATCCCTTATTCAAAAGCAATTCCCCCCTTTTTTTTCTTGTCCTCCCATATATTTTTCAAGAGTACAATCAATGCACTCAGAGCAAAGAGAATTAACAGCCCTGTTACCATAGTTTTTACTCCGCCCGTCAGCATGCCGCCTATGTAGGAATAAATGATAGTCGCGGGCATTTGTCCGATCCCAGTAGCTATAAAAAACTCCCAGAAGCCCATGGAAGTCAAGCCAGCAGCGTAGCTTACAATATCAAACGAAATGAAAGGCAGGAGTCGGGCGATAAGGATTGCGTATTTGCCGTAATACTTGAAGAAGCTGTCAATACTGTTTAGGGCTTTGTTAGAAGTGAATTTCTCTACTACGTCTCTTCCTAGGTACCTGGCAATGTAAAAACAGACCAAGGCTCCTACCATGGCACTTGACCAGGAAAGAATCGCTCCATATATCCACCCAAACAGACCGGCGTTGGCAAAAGTTATGATAAAAGCAGGCAACGGTGCTGCCACCGATTGAAAAACCATCAACAGAAAAGAAACGATAGGGGCCCAGATACCAAACCCTAAAATATAGCCCCGAGCCAGATCAACATCTACATTGCTTAAAATAAAAAAGGCTTGATTGATATTGACCTTAATGAAGGGAATAAAAAAATACAGGCAGCCGACAATTATCAGCAGCAATAGTTTTCCCCTATATCCATGCAAAATGTTCTTAATAACACATTCACCTCCTTTCCCTGATTCAAGACTTGTAATATTTAGCACTGAAAGAACTTAGACGGACCATCTAAGACCTGACAGTCAGCTTCTACAAGAATTTCTCTGCATTTTCCTACGTCAAAGCCACGATTATTCTCGGTATTCGCAACCGTATCACGAGGATTGGAGCCAATTTCCGCCCAGAGCAGGTTAGCCCCGGCAATAACACCGGACACATTGGGCTCATGGGTACAATTTCCCGGCACAGAGTACCCGGTAGCCAGTCGTACCACCGCCACTATCTGCGCCATACGGGCTTCACTGACTTTTCCCAGCTCACTCAGTTCTGTTTCCGGGATGGGAATTCGGCGGGCTGCCCCGCTGAAAACGGCATGTGCTTCACGGGTTATAAGTATCTTTTCCACCAGTTCATCCAGGCTGTGTTCAGGTCCCACCGGTTCCAAACAGGTTCCCAGTCGTAAACCAGCCCGGTGAGCAGCCTGCATCGTTTCCAGACGTTTCTGCGGCACAATCCTGGTTACCACGCCTTCTCCAAGACGCAATGCATGGTATACCCCGTTAAATCCTGCCTCTTTTAAAGCTAGCGCCTCCGAGTATTGAAAGTCACCGGTATTGGCTACCAGTATGGTTGAATCATCCAGGTGCCTGCGCACTTCAGCCCCTATCTGAATATAGCCGGTAAAATCCATATTGGACGTAGCCATCAAGTATATGGCGTTTGCACCGGCTAATTCCATACTTTTACACTGCTCCACAATGTCAGTCACTTTTTGCACTTGTTGTCCTTTAAAAATCTTATTGGAGGCAGCAAATGAACAAAAAGCACAATTGCACGGACAGGCAGAGGTATTCACACCTACCTGTCCGTGGATCTCTACTTCCCCACAAACCTCATTCATCTTGCGGGCCGCGTATTGAAGATAAAAGCTTTCTTCAGACAGTACCGGATAGGACAATAATTCTTTTATTTCTGCCGCTTCCAGTTGTTTTCCGCTCATAGCCTTGTCCACCAGAATTCTATGCCTAACTGGCATTATCTGTTCCCCCTCTGATGCTTAAATGGTGTTCCATGATTTTTAATACTACCCTGTATGAGTGTAAATTCTGAGTTTCTATATTTTGCTGCCCACGCAGATAGTATTCTTTTATATCTTTCCAGTTATCTATATCACGTCTCCGCTCAAGGAACAAAACGCTTAAATCGTTTTTATGTATCCTGTCCAGAGTTTCTGCCAGTACCTTGCTGCTGCCCCAGGGAATGTTATCAAACAGGAATGAAGTCGCCTTTTTAATTCCCAGCAGATAATAACCCCCATCCTCTGCCGGACCAAGTACCACATCACTTGATTCCAATAGCTCCGCTGCTTCTTCTAAAATACCAACCGGCAAATCCGGCAGGTCACAGCCCAAAAATAGAACCGCTCCCTGCTCCGCTATTCTCTCCAGAGCCGCTTTATGCATACGCTCCCCCAGATCTTTACCAAGCTGAGGAAACATCATTATTTGCGAATACAAGTAATTATCCAATCCCCACCACTTGTTATCCCGGAAATCAACCCCGCTTTTATATTCAGAAGGTGAGGGGGCATAATATAAAAAAACAGGCACCCCAAGATTGATGACAGTATGAACAATATCGTTCAGACAGGCCCGGTGAAACTCAACACACTCCTGGGAGGTAAGTTCCGGCATCAAGCGGGTTTTAGTATGTCCGGGGAGAGGTATTTTGCTCATAATAACAATCGCTGTATTCATAACTCCCCCCTGCGTTTATCGGTACATCCTGTAGAGTCGCTCCGGTTTAACTCCCATAAGATATAGCAGCTTGATGACCTGCATTTTCAAGACTGTTCTCCATGGCCCTCCAGCCTGGAATCGACGGGAACTGCTAATCACGGTTGCAGCTGCTAAAAAAGCTCTCTGCCGGCATCGGGCCTTATGAGAAAAAGCCAAATCCTCAAGAAAAATGGTTTCCGGAAACCTACCGTTTTTAACAAAGAAATCTTTATGACAAAATATAGCCTGGTCGCCATAGCAACTACTGAAGCAGCAGGCCCTTAAATTAGAAACAAATGCCAGCCACATAAAGAACCGGGCAGGATCATCAAAGGCTATCCGAGCACATCCCCAAAGTCGTCCTCTGCCTACAGCTTCTATTACCTGCTCAATAAGCTCTGCTGATATATTTGAATCAGCATGTAAAAAAAGCAGAATATCAGCCCGGGCTGCTTCTGATCCACGGTTTAACTGAGCACCGCGGCCCGCCGGGCCGGCACACACATTCACAGAAAAGCGGGAGCATATTTTTAATGTATCGTCGGTGCTTCCACCGTCACTGACGATGATTTCAACCCCTGATAAGACCTGCAATTCTTGGAGCAGACCTTCAATATGCTCCGCTTCATTCAGAGTGGGTATTATAATTGATACCAGGGGATTCTCCTCCAACATCTATCCTCTCCCACTGTCTGATCAGCAAGGCGGCTGTCTTACCGGTTAACTCCACGCAAGCTCTATTTCCTATTCTATCCAGCACGCTTCGTTTTTTCTTTATAGCTCTGCAGCATGTAGCACCAAATTCCTGTTTGAACTGGTCATGCAAGTCCTGAACCAATTTGGAGCCCCGGGGATGTCCGTCGTATTGTTGACGTATCCCTGTGGCCATAACCATTCCTGCCAAGGCGCCACAGGTACACCCACTGCCCATTCCTTCCCCAAACAGATGGGCGGCAGCCAGTATATCATCCCCTATTGGTATATTCCACACCTTGCCGGCGGCCAGCAAAACTGATTGACAGCAATTATTACCCGATTTCATGGCCTCCCTGGCTATTTGGGATGCCTGTTGGTCCTGCATCTAAACTATCCCCTTTTCTACGGTTAACCATAAAGATCCATCCATAAAGGTACTTGATATCTATAATCAGAGCCAGTACAATGGAAGGCTAACCAGTATAAAACATTTCATTTTGTACCATTGCCCGTTCTGTAACGCAAGCAATCCAGAATAAACCGGCACCCGGATAAAACCGCTTAGTATTGATTTATTCTGTCAGCTTCATCCCGTTTCTGCAAAACCCTGGACTGCAACTCTTCGAATGTAAATCTCCTTTTTAATACGATTGATACAATCACCATTAATGACAGTATGCCAACAGCCCATAAAAAATCAGGGGAGCTTATATCCAAAGCCTTGTCCCCAAGGTTTGTAAAAACCAGAACCCCGGGAATAATTCCAAACATTGTAGCGAGCATATAGTCGATAAATTTGATCCTGGTAAGTCCTGCTCCATAGCTTATTACATTAAAAGGTATAATAGGAATGAGCCTAAGGATAAATATGAGGAGAAAACCGCCCTTTTCAATTCCATCCTCAATTTTCAGCATTTTGCCTTTAACTATCTTTTCAACCATACCTCTACCCAGAAGCTTGGAAATATAAAAGGCAACGGTCGCCCCAATTACTGCCCCAATTATGGTATACAGGGTTCCTAAATACATTCCAAAAGCCATTCCCCCTGCAAATGCAATAACCGAACCTGCAGGTATTACTGAAAACATGGTCATATAAACAACCGGTCCAAAAACGCCAAAAGAGGCTATGTATTCCTTTAATCCCTCCGTCGTTGGATTATCAAACATTCCTGATAATTTAGAAAAGTAAAATACCGTTCCTAGAATAAGGATAAATGCTGTTGTAATCATATTCTTTTTACTTAGCCATTTCATTTAACAGACCTCCGTTAAACTGTTACCAGCTTACCAACCGTTTCAGCACTATCCGCTACACCCACAAAAATGACAAAATTGTAAAACGATAAGAGTTTCAAGTTCAGAACTTCGCTCCGGTACATTAATACATCCCTATTTTATCTGCGCAATTGTTATTGGTCCAATAACATAATGTTATACTTAAGCTGAATCATGACATAAAAACAAAAAGTAATCTATCAATAAATTAATGTTAATGGCTTTACGGGCACGATTCTACGCCTGCAATATACAACTATTAATTATATATATTATAATATAATTATATATTAAAGTTTTGCCTATTCATGTCATTATTTTAAATCATTGAGAATAACTAAATTCATGGATTGACCTATGTCATTGATATATAATAATATAATTATATATCAATGACATAGGTGCCCTGTAAAAATGGGAATCAACAAAATAATCCAAATAAAAATTCAAAATTTAAGGAGGTAGATAAATATGTCTGAAGATCAAACCGTTCCCTGTGAAGTAAGCAAACAGTTTCATTCGCTGGAAGGCCAGCAAGAATTAGAGGATCGGGTTGAGGAAATGATTAATCAGGTGGTTTAGTTCCTACCCGGCAACCACTCGTTGAAGATTATCCTACACCAAATAAAGGAGCTAAATACTTTAAGAAGCATTAAGCTTAGAAGGAGGTGAAACATTTTGGATGAAATGAAGAATATAGAAACCAATGTCGCTATTCTGGGTGGCGGACCAGCCGGCTATGTAGCAGCTATCCGAGCTGCTCAATTAGGGGCCGAAGTTGTTCTCGTCGAAGAACGCGAACTGGGCGGGGTTTGTTTGAACCGGGGTTGTATTCCAACCAAGACTTTGTTAAGGAACTCGGAACTAGCCTATTCATTTAAAAAATCCAAAGAGTTTGGTATGCAGATCGACAATTTGCAGATTGACTGGTCATCGGCCTGGTCAAGAAAGGAGCGGGTGGTCAAAAACCTGCGTATGGGACTGGAGAAGCTGATTGCTACCAATAAGATTACATTACTGCAAGGTAAAGGGACTATAATAAGTCCTCAAGAGTTAGTAGTAACTACTGTGGATAATAACATCAAAGTATCCTGTCGTAGTCTGCTTATAACCGTTGGCTCTGAAGCTGCGGTACCTGATATCCCCGGCATTCATCTGCCCGGGGTAATGAATAGTGATGTAGCCCTTGATTTGCAGGAAATCCCGCCTTCCTTAGTTATTATAGGGGCTGGCGCTATTGGCTTGGAATTTGCGGACATGTTTAATGGGATGGGGACTAAAGTGACAGTGCTGGAACTAGAAGATAGAATTTTACCGGCAGAAGATAAGGACATTAGTGAAGAACTACTTAAGGTATTAAAAAGACACGGCATAGCTTTTAAGCTGGGGGTTCGGGTTAACGAGATAAGAGAAAAAAATGGGACTTTGGAAGTATCCATAAGTGAAAAAGGTAAAGAGACGTTATATAATGCCGAGAAAGTACTAGTGGCTGTGGGCCGCAAGCTTAGATCAGCTACTCATGATATTATGAATCTGGGTATTGATATAAATGAGCACGGTGCCATTGTGGTAAATGAGCAGATGAGAACCAATCTGGACGGGGTTTATGCAGCCGGAGACGTAATCGGTGGGAAGCTGCTGGCTCATCTGGCATTTGCAGAGGGCAGGGTTGCGGTAGAGAATGCCCTGGGTATGAAAACAAAGCTTAATTACGATGCGGTTCCGACCTGTGTCTATACCCATCCTGAGCTGGCCTCGGTAGGTATTAATGAGCAAGAAGCGGGGAAGCGGGGACTCCCTGTTCGTGTAGGGCGTTTTGATTTTCGCCAAAATGGCCGGGCTCTGGCTATGGGAGAAAGAGATGGGTTTGTAAAAATTGTGATTAACGCCGAGGATCATGTGGTGCTCGGAGGACAGATTTTGGGTGCTCAGGCTTCAGAAATGATATCGGAGCTGACCCTGGCTGTTACCTTAGGGGTTAAGGTAGAGATTTTGGCCGACATGATCCATCCCCATCCCACATTGAGCGAAGCTGTTATGGAAGCATGTGGCGACGCTGTGGGAAGGTCTATTCATAAACTTAAGTAGTTCATGCACGACTAGAAACAAAAGGGGTCTGACCCCGTGACAAATGTAGGCGCATGCCTGCATTATTATAAAAAGAGGAGAGTGGATAAAATGGAAGAAAAAGAAAAACAGTTACCGGGTTTTATTATGTGTGTCTGCACAGGAAAATGCCCCGGATTTGCCAAAATGGACATCTGGGACTTTATCAACCGAGTACGTATTGAACTACCGGTGGAGTATGGTTTTATTCATCCTCAGCTTTGTGAAGAGGATGGAGATCGATTCCTGGCTGACTATTTAAAGGCTGGGCGGAAGGTTGTTATCGGAGCATGTGCCTTGAATATGCAGAAAAAGATGTTCAAGGATGCGTTTGCTAAGGCTGGCCTGGATATAAACAAAGATCTGGTTGCTCTGGACATAAGAGACATGACTACCGATGAAGCGGTAGCTAAAGTCCAGGTCGCCTTGGATGAAATGGAGGCTTAATAATGAGTGAAGACACTTTTATGGGTGCCCCCCGGGAGAAGATCGATTGGGCCCCAACTATTGACTACACTAAATGTAATTACTGCATGGAATGTGTGGAGTTCTGTCCCCATCAGGTCTATGAAGTAAGAGAAAACGAAGAAAAACGTCTGATTGTTAAAAATCCCAATAATTGCGTAGTTTTCTGCCGAGCCTGCGGCAAAACATGTGGTCCCGATGCCCTGTCTTTTCCCAATAAAAACGAGACTACTAAAAGAATAAAAGAGATCCGAAAGGAGATGGAGCAAAGTGAGTAAGGACTATGCCATACTTCCCTGCAACGGTTTGGATAAGCTGGCCGGTTCATTGACCAGGGAAATCGCCTTGCGGATAGCAGAACAGACCGGCAGCGAAATTATTTGTCCTACATTTTATCGGGTATCAGATGTCCTTTACAATAAAGTGGCTGCTGAGAAACCTCTATTAATAATCGACGGCTGCGGTACCCGCTGTGCTGGAAAGCTGGCTGCTGAAAAAGTACTCAAAATTGCTGCCAAGATTAATGTTACAGAGGAGAGCAAGAAACATAATATTAAAATAGGATCTTCCTTGAGACTAGGGGAAAATGAACTGCGTTTATGTGAACTGCTAGTAAATAATATTTTAAAAGATGAGTTAGAAGATAAAGCTAGTCAGGACCTAAAGGAAACAGTTGTTATGCCAGCCGAACTTGACTATGAAATATACCAAAAGGATAAATTTGTTTTTCGGCTTCCTAAAGAGGGCTTTTATTTTACCGAAAATGACTGTTGGGCCTATGTGACCGGTAATAAAGCCCGCATCGGCGTTACCGACTATGTGCAGAAGAGCCTGTCCGATATCATGTTTTATACTCCGCCCGCATTAGGCAGTGAAATTGAGCAGTTTGGTGAAGCTGGTGCTATTGAATCGGGGAAAGCGGTATTTGAAATCATTTGCCCGGTGTCTGGAGTTATCACGGCGGTAAATGATGAACTGCTGGACTATCCTGAATATATTAACGACAATCCTTATGAAAAGGGCTGGATCGCGGAGCTGGAACTGACGGATTTTGAAAGCGATAAAGAGCTTTTACTACAATTCGAGGAATACGTTAAGATCATGAAAAGGAAGGTAGATGAGTTCCATGTCTAAGAAAGTAAAGGTAATCCCCTGCAGCGGCATAGGTAAGGTACATGGCCTTTTGGCACGAGAGATGGGTTTGCGGGTTGTTAATGAGATTTGCCCACAAGAAGCTGAAACTGAATGTCTGGCCTATATTGTTACCGGGGACCAGGAGATCATTGACCTTATCAAGGAAAGTAAATGTGTGACCATCGATGGCTGCCCAAAGATGTGTGCGGCTAAAAGCGTAACTGAATTAGGGGGAACCGTAGCCCAAGAATTTCGGGTAGTTGATGCTTTAAAAGAATACCGGGGCATGAAACCGGGAAGTGTGACTGCTTTAAATGATGCAGGTTGGAAGATTGTGGATGAGACAGCAGAAAAAATATCTGCCAGGGTAAGAGAAATCTACGGGGAGGAATAGAGAATGGGAGCTGTAAAAATTGGAGTAATTTCCTGTAGCGGCGAGGACTGCCTGGGTGGAACTATATCGCGTTTAGCTACCAGGAAAATTATCGAAGAGATGCCTCAGGGTGATGCAGTTACCCTTTGTCTGCCTTTGTTTATTGCCGGAGGAGAAGAAGAAAGGGGCTTCGCCGCAGCTCATCCCACCATTACGGTAGATGGCTGCAATAAATGGTGCGCCAAAAGGGCAACCGAAAGATTGAGCGGGAAAGTCAGCGATGTGGTACAGGTGGCGGACATAATAGGCAATGAAGCAGCTGAGGGACCAGTCATTTCCACCCGCAATATTAGCCCGGAACATCTGGAAATGGTCGATAAAGTAGCTGAAGAAATTCGAGTTAAATTTGACCGCATTGCCGAAAGTTATATAGGCAAAGCGCTGCAAATAAAAGGATTTTAATAATGACGGTGACAACTCTCTATAAATCATTATCCTATGACCCTTGGGTAAACCTAGGTTTGGAAGAGTATTTTATGCAGCAGGTACGCCCTGAAGAAATCATTTTATATTTATGGCAAAATGATAATACGGTTGTCATCGGTAGAAATCAAAATGCCTGGAAAGAATGCCGCTATGCTGAGCTGGAAAGCGCGGGCGGTAAATTGGCCCGGCGCTTATCAGGGGGCGGAGCGGTATTTCATGATTTAGGGAACTTGAATTTTAGCTTTATTATGAATATGAAGCACTATGATCTGTCTAAACAGCTAAACGTAGTCCTGCAGGCAGTGCGAAGCCTGGGTATGAAGGCGGAATTTTCAGGGCGTAATGATTTACTTATAGAAGGAAGAAAGTTTTCGGGTAATTCTTATTATTTTCGTAAGCATACTGCTTTGCATCATGGCACCATCCTGATTAATAGTGACCTTAGTAAGCTCAGTCATTACTTGCAAGTATCCCCAAAAATTATTTCTAAGGGCATTGATTCCGTCCAGTCAAGAGTGGTTAACCTATCGCAAATTAGTGAATCGGTTACTTTATCTGCGGTGGGGCACAGCATGGAAGAAAGTTTTGCTGAAATATATGGTGGCGATGCCATAGAGAAGTCCGTTGATCGCTATGATTTTAATATTGAACCTTTAATTCAGAACAACTCATCCTGGGAATGGCGATTTGGCAACACCCCGAAATTTGATATTTCTTTTAACCATCGGTTCATTTGGGGAGAAATAGAAATAGGGTTTTGTTTAAAAAGAGGATACATTGATTTCGTGAAAGTTTTTTCGGATGCCCTGGAGGAGAGATTAATCAGGGATATACAGCAAAGCCTGGAGGGATGTTCATTCAGAAAAGTCAGTATGATTGAGCGAATAAAAAGAGTGAGCAGTCAGTCTGAAGATCAACAGATTATCAATGAAATGGCCCAGTGGCTGGATGCCAGCGATTTTTAATTTTTAAAGAGCTTATCCGGGTTTCCCCATTAAGGTTATTCAAGGATTGCCCTGGATGCCTTTGAAATTTTCTGTAAAAGCTATTAAGAAAAGAAAATCGTTGACAAACAATTGGGATGATAATAATATAAGCATATACTTATTAAAGGAGTTTCAACAAGACACTCTGAGAAAGAAGATGATGGTTATGTTACATTTGTTTGCAGATCTTGTTACTTATCAGTGGTTTAATTTAATAAAAGGAAGCCATTTGGCGGATGCGGTTAACTTTTTTATCTATGACACCTTGAAAATATTTTTCATGTTGTCGGTGATAATTTTTGTAGTAGCGATTATTCGGAGCTACTTTCCACCAGAGAAGACCCGCAAGATCTTAAGCTATAAACGGCAATACTATGGTAATATTATTGCTGCATTACTGGGAATAGTAACTCCATTTTGCTCCTGTTCGGCGGTGCCGGTTTTTATAGGTTTTGTTGAAGCAGGTATTCCTCTAGGTGTCACATTTTCCTTTTTGATCTCATCGCCTATGGTCAACGAAGTGGCTCTAATTTTGCTTTGGGGTATGTTTGGTCCCGGCATTGCCCTAATTTATATTGCTACCGGAGTTACTGTGGCGATTATATCAGGATTGGTGATTGGGAAACTTAATATGGAAAAATATGTTGAAGGTTATGTTTATGAAATAGCTAAGACTAGAGCTGATGATGGCATCGAAATGGTAGTTGCGGAGCAGACCTGGAACGATCGCCTTCTATATGCCCGTGATTATGTAATTGACATTATTAAAAGAGTATGGCCCTATGTCCTGATTGGAATCGGCCTGGGAGCAGCTATTCATGGCTACGTACCTACAGATTTTCTAGCCACCTACGCTGGAAAAGATAATATTTTCGCTGTTCCTATTGCTGTATTATTAGGCGTTCCCCTCTATTCGAATGCAGCTGGAGTTATTCCCCTGGTGGCAGCCCTGCAGGAAAAAGGTATGGCCATGGGGACCGTGTTGGCTTTTATGATGTCCGTAACCGCCCTGTCTCTGCCCGAAATGATCATTCTGCGTAATGTCCTAAAGCCCCAGTTGATTGGTGTATTTATTGGTATTGTCGCCACTGCTATTATTATCGTTGGATATCTGTTTAACGCCTTACTCCCCGTGTAAATACCCAGCAGTAAAAAAATTAGCGAATCAATAAACCATTATAATATAATATCTTTGAAAAGATTAATAGGGAGCTGAAAAACATGTTTGAAACCCTGTTTAAGGCATTAGGAGAACCAACTCGCTTGAAAATTATCAAGTTGTTAACTGCCAGAGAATTATGTGTTTGCGATCTCGAGGAAATCATGCAGATCAGCCAACCGCGGATATCTCAGCACCTGAAGGTATTAAAATATGCGGGCCTGGTTAATGAGCGCAAAGAAGGACAGCGTAGCATTTGCAGTTTAAATAGAGGGTTGTTAAATAATACGTTGAGCGAATTTATGGAATACATTATTAAACCGCTCGAAGAGATTCCTGAATTATCAGAGGAGTATTCCCGTATGCCTACTACTGATGGGGAAGCCTGTATGAAAAAGTTCTGTAAAACAGCTCTGTAGGCGACCTTTTATGCAATAGGCTTCATTATAGAGATATGTGACAAGTAAAAGTTTATTTGGAGGAGGCATTTTTATGAAGATAGAAATACTAGGGCCCGGATGTGCCAAATGCAAACAGTTGGAAAAGGATGTATATAACGCACTGGCAGAACTGGATATTGCTGCGGATGTGACCAAAGTGCAGGATATTCAGAAGATCATGAATTATAAGATCATGTCGACACCGGCCTTGGTCGTAGATGGTCAGGTAAAAATAGCAGGCAGAATACCTCGTAAAGAGGAGCTGCACAGCTATTTGAAGGATATACAAAAATAACCGGCTGGTAGAATACATTATAAGGGTTGTGAAAATGCATCAGTGGTGGTCTCGCTAGAGAGATTACCACTGCGGGGTATTTTGGAACCCTTTTTTAAGGAGGAGCTACACATGAGTCTAGGATGGTACCCGATCGTCAATAACGAGCTTTGTAATAGCTGTGGAGTGTGCTATGATTTCTGTCCCCATGGCGTATATAAATGGGATGAGGGGGAAGGGCCTGCTGTCATCCAGCCGGAAAACTGCATACATGGGTGCCATGGTTGTGAAAATCAGTGCCCTTCCCAAGCTATTCGCTACTTTGGGGATTTACCTGGAAAGAAAATCGGTGGCGTTTTCCGCTTAGATTTTTAATTTTTAGAGGAGGATTTTAAATATGGATATCATTAAAATTGAAGTTTACGGAGGAATTAATACCGGTGGTGGAGGTTGTAGTTGCGGTTGTACTACTTGCACCCCTGCTGATGCCAAAGCCGAATATGAAGAAATGAAAAAGGCATTACTCAACAAGTTTGGAGAAGAAAAGCTAAGCCTTGAATTCATTGATACGGGTGGCGTCAAGCTGGCTTCTTATCCAGAGGTCGAAAAGGTAATACGGGCCGGGTATTCTTTCCCAATAACAGTGGTCAATGGATCTCCTCGCCTGGCCGGTGCTATATCTACGGATTCAATGACTGAGATTATCACGGAACTTCACAATGTAAAATAATTAAATTATAATCACCTACAACCTGCAGCGTTCCGACGGGAAACGTAACGGGTTGTTCTTGAAGGCACAGGCAGTACCAATTTAGATGCCGGATAGAGTACGAAGCAGGCAATTTTTCAGATCATGTATAAGCCTCCAAGCAGATGTTGATCGAGAGCATCTAGTTTGGAGGTTTTGCTTATGACCAAAAGAAAGATCAGTCCAGAGCGAAGAAAAATATGTTTATGCAAATAAGAATATTTGATAATTAATTGGGTGATTTATAAATGAATGATTAATTCCCATGCGCAATCAAAATAACAAATCATAACCCATTTTCATTGCTACTAAGTAGAGAACTACGCCGATGGCTAATTTTACTTGGCGATTATTAAGTTTTTTGCTTAACAACCAGGAGCCTAAAACTGCACCGCCAATTGAGCCAGCCACCGTATAAAGTAGCAAATGAACATCTAGTTGGCCAAGAGAAGCGCGGCCTAAAAAACCCGAAAATGAAGAAAAAATAACCACAAAGGCGGTGGTCGCCGAGGCCTTTTTTGCTTCTGTTCCCATCCATACCAAGGCGGGAACGATAATGTTACCGCCGCCGACTCCCAGCAGCCCGCCTACAAAGCCGGCGATAGCGCCTATACCGACACCTACCGTCAGCTGTGCACCGCTGTTTTTTTGTTTATCCGCTGTTTTGGGGGCGTAAAATAACATCATCGACGCAGCAAAAATTAAAAAGAGTACAAATAATGTCAGCAAGGTGTTTCGGGGCAAGAATTGGCTGGAATAGGCCCCCAGGGGTGACAGAATGGTGGCCGTGATCAGAATTGGCAAGGCCAACCTCCAAAGGATCAAGCGCGCGCGGGCATAATTTATCGAGGCAAAAATCATAGCAATACTGTTCAGCAATAATGCTGTACTCATGGCTGTATGTAACTCAATGCCCAGACCTAAGTATATGGGTATCAGTATGAAGGCTGCACCTACCCCTGCTAGAGTCAGCACGGTTGTAGCTGCCAAAGTCATCAACCCTGCCCACACTTCAATCATGACCTCACTCCCCCTTAGTCATCTATCCTATTTACTGATTTTTTCAGCGCAAGGAATACAGAGCATTTGACCATCGACTTCCTGCAGTTTATTTGCAAAGGTACGTTCGCCGCATTTAGCGCACAAAGCCGTATCAAAACTTCCCTTCTTCTTCTCAAAAGGATAGTCAAAGATTGGGCTAATGGAGAGAAAATCCTCTTCTGGTAAATTCAAAATTCGGGTTACAAGTGGATCAGTAATTTCAGCCGGAATATCCTGAGGCAGGACCCCGATTTTCCGTTGCTCGACAAAGGGAGACTTTAACATATTGGCCAAGAACTCAGGTTTTATTTGAGCTCGTACTGCTTTTTGGGTTCGGGTGTCTATCAAGGTAAAAGCCATTTTGCCGTAATAGGTCTTTTTAATATTGGATTTTCCGTAAGTACAGCCGGTAACCGCCATTAATCCATCGACAAAACAACCAGCCGCATGATCATCACTAGTCTCGGCAATGAGGAAAAGTTCCTTGTCCTTAGAACGCTCCACCCCCAAAGCGTTCATGGCTGCTGCGCCGGAACGCATGCCTAGCGGCATAGCCGGGCATTTATGGCCGTGAAAAATCAGTGCAGGTTCAAGGTAATCTTGTGCTTTCATCATAGTAGTTTCCTCCTTCTCTTTTTGACATTAACAACAAGTGAAAATGTTAATCATACGAGTGTCGCCTTATCAGTCTTCAATCGTACCAACCTAACTCTTTCATATAAGCAACGGTTTCCGCCGCCACCTGCTCGTCTATTATTTCCATCGCAAAACCAGCATGAACAAGCACATACTGCCCCAATTCTACCTCGGGAATCAGTCTGATGCTTATATCAGTCTGGTTTCCATTAACATCGACTTTGGCCACTCCATTCTCAAAGATTTGCATAACTTTGGCCGCTACACCCAGACACATCAGGTAATCACCTCGCTTTCTATTAACCTAGTCCAGCCCGATCCTATTATCAATACAGAGTATCGGTGCTAGCAAATACAGTTTAATTGTTATTATACGTGTAGATATTTAAAGCGGTATCAGCCAGTCAAACAAGTAACCGATCAAATATTATAATGATCGCCATTATACCGATAATAATCGCGATGAGCTTGAGCTTCAAAACTTTGCGCAAAATAATCATGTCGGGAAGAGAGATGGTCGTTACTGGTACTCCTCCTAACTAACTTATACATTTTAGCTCGATATCTGTTGCCGGATATCCGTTTTTGCAGTCCAGGACAGCCTCGTTGCTGTCTAAGGTTTTATAGCGTTGGAACTCCGCGTCTAGCTCTGGGATAACATCCAAAGTGGACTGCAGGAAAGAATTGAACGGTTCAATGAGGATGCCATTTAACACAGTGGGATTTATGCTTAAGTAGGACTTCTGTTTAAATTTGCGTTCCTTAACTAACCCCGCCTTCTTAAGAACATTTACGTGCTGGGAAACTCGTGGCTGGCTCATGTCCAAAATTGCAGTGAGTTCGCAAATGCACAACTCTTGCTCCGATAGAAATTTGATAATCGTAAGTCGGGTAGGTTCACCCAATGCCTTGAGTATCCGAACGGTTTGCTGAATCATATCATTCCTCCTAGTTTAATGCGTAACAGATTATATAAGTACATATTTATGTTACTGCATCCGTATGCATTAATCAAACTTTTATTTTTTGATAGTTTAGGTAGAAACGCGGATAATGAAGGAGAAAGTAATAATGGTTGGGAATAAGAATGATGACTGCGGGGGTATGAGATGAATCATTTACAGATGAAATTAGAAAACCCGATAAGAATTGCAGAGTTAAAACCTGCAGAAACCCTGAAAATAATAGGCTTGCAGGACAACCATCTGGTGTGCGACATCGGAGCAGGGAGTGGAATATTTACTATACCAGCTGCCCAGTTAACCCGGGAAAAAGTTTATGCAGTTGATATTAATGATGAAATGTTATCCATTATAAGCCAAAAAGCTGTAACAGAGGGCATTTACAATATTGAACTAGTCAAGGTAAAGGATAACCATTTTGAAATAATGGACCATTCTATTGATATTGCTCTTCTAGTCACGGTTCTGCATGAAATTCGTAAACATGATGCATTTCTCGCAGAGATAAAAAGGGTATTGAAAGATAATGGCAAAATTGCTGTGGTAGAATTTCACAAGCGTAACACCCCCATGGGACCGCCCATAGAGCACCGAATGGGAAAAGATGAGGTTATAGATTGGTTGAAAAAAATAGGCTTTATAGTTCATAAGGATTTTGATTTGGGTGATAATTTTTATTGCTTGTTATTTCAAATGGAAATTGTACAATTGCGACAATAACACGCTAAATTTCTTGGTTGTTTGCTGTAATCTGTAGAAAAGGAGAACAAAAATGAAGCAAGTAATACTGTTTACAACAAAAACCTGGCACCTTAATTATCTAGGTATTAAAAAAGAATATCTAATTGACCGAATCGCTAATTATTGGGGATTGTATTGCGGCATTTTAATTGCTAAAAATACAGTATTTATAATAAACATTGTTTAATAATAAAGTATGTATAATATCGCTCTCTTTTCCGATATTAGTAAAAAGGAGCGATTTTATTATGGCTAAGTATAAGTACGGCGAAACTCCAGAAAAACAGAAAAAGTGGCGGAAAGAAGGACGTGGACTTGGTAGGGGGGCTGAATACCGTCCCTGGTTGACCGTTCATGATGTAGCTTCCCTTGGCAATATTCACAGAGTGGATGGGATAAAGATTCTACGAGACCACCATTTATTATCAGATCCAGAAAGAGATTATTTTTACATACTTGAGTTTTGCGATTCTGTTATTGATATTCGTGAACAATACCCCCTGTTTGAACTTGAAGAAACCCAAGCCATCGCTCAGGAGATTGGGGTAGATCATCCTATTGATCCGCATACTAATTGCCCCAAAATGATTACTACGGACTTTTTAGTAACAACAAAAAAGGATGGAATCTTTAAAGAGTTGGCGAGAACGGTCAAAAAATATGACCACCTTATGGACCAAAGGGAAATGGAGAAATTCGAAATTGAGCGAAGATATTGGAAACAGAAAGACGTAGATTGGGGAATCGTAACCGAAAGGGAAATTGATAGCACGATGGCTATTAATTTAGGCCATCTTCGTGCGTCCTATGACCTCTCTAAACTTGAGGGCTATAAAGAGCTTTCCGAAAAGAGTAAAAAAGTTATCATAGCCCAATTCACGAAGGCTATATGTGGTAGTGATATCGTGATCAGGGATACTGCCTTTGCTTTTGATCAAAAAATGTCCCTGCCAATTGGAACCGCCCTATCTCTTTTTAAACATCTGGCATTTAATAAGGTTATACTTATAAACTTGGAAAAAGATTTGGATTTTGACTCACCCCAGAATATCTGTATCCAACAAGCTAGTGCTCATGAGGGTTTAGTTGGATGATCAATATTAATGCAGTTATACAGAATGTTCCAACGGAAGAAAAGGAGCCCATCCAACAGAAGAGAATTATTTGGATTAGTCCAGATAGTGAGTTTGTTTTCCTCGTTAACCTAAAGGGGGAGGGTATGTTTCCCTTTGCAGCCTCAATGGATGAAATCGAAGTCGGTATTGAAACTGGGACAATACTACTAATTAAAGATCCATATGCTAGGGTAATCAATGATAAAGATATTTCTCCTAAATTAAAAGAGTTGAGGGACAAGAAGTGGGAAGTCGTTCAATTTCTTTGGCATGATAACAAGGAACTTGTGCTTAAACGAAAGACCAGGACATTGCTTATTAAGAAAGCAGCAACAAAGTTTTCTTTACCAAAATATGAGATTGATAGGATTATAAAAAGATTCTGGAAACTTGGAATGAACAAAAATGCTTTGCTTGCCAATTATGCCAACTGTGGCATAAAAGGAGAGGAAAGAAATTATTCAGGGAAAAAACTGGGACGCCGTCGCAAATATAGTGAATCGGGAGAAGAGGGTATCAACATTGATGAAGATATAAGAATGATATTTAGGCGGGTTATTGATAAGCACTATCGACCAATGAAAAATCCTAAACTAAGTGCTACATATAGATATATGCTTGAAAAATACTTTGCCGATCATTATAAAGACAAAAACGGTGAAATCAAGGCAAAAATTTGGAGTACAGACATGATACCCTCAGAGACTCAGGGCTACAAAGCCCTGGCAATCCAAAATATTTAAATAGAGATTTTCCAGGTAATCACGAGCAGCATTTAACAGGGTTAGGCTATTATCTCGTCTTTTGCTTACATCAGCATCCGAACGTAACTTTTTATCCAGATGGAAGGCATTAACATTGTAGTGTTTGCTCCGATTCCACGAATCAAGAATATCGGTACGGACATTATCCGTTCCTACCGGCTTGTTACTTTGAAAGTCTTGCCAGTATTTTTGAATATTTTTCCTGCTTTGCTTATCAAACAAGGTCACACCTCTTTTCACGCTCTAACCGGTAAAGACAGCCTTATTGTATGGATTATATCTAATATTGTCAAATGTATAGTTGGTGAAATAAATCAATAAACTGAGGCATACAGACTAAAGCCGTATTTTGTCAAATCGACGGGAAACAAGGAAGTAAACAATGATTGTTTGAGACTGGAATAAAGCCTATGCTATAAAAGGAAGAATTGTAAGCAATTTGATGCTTGTCGTAATAATGTGTTTCCATTACAGTTCCCGGGTAAGTAATTTTAACGAGTTGTAGACATAATTTTGTGTTACGCAACGCTTGCTAATGTTTATAATGCGAAGGTGATTTTTTTGACCAAAAGGTTTGTGTTGCTAGATGGATTGTAGCAATGGTAAAAGCAGTTTGTGCGCCTGCTTGTGAGGATTTTCCTAATAAAAGGCACTCTTATAATTACCTATATTTTATTGAGGAGGGTAACATGAAGGAGACAAAGGATTATGGCAAGTTGTTTTTATGGCTTGGTACGTTATCTTTATTTTTTGTATGTATAACAAGTCTGTTTTATCAAAATGCTTTGCTTATTGGAATGGCCGTTTCATTTCTATTTAATCTTATTTCACTTATTATTTATTCCAGAGCAAGAAAATAGAAATTGTAACCGATCAGCATTGGGATGGACCCCCTGTCTGCTCTGCCGGCTACAAGATGATATTGTATTTAGAAGTCGATTTTAAAAATAAAATAGTAATTCAGTATTATAAAGGGGATCTGATAAATGAATAATTTTATTTCCAAACGAACAATAAAAAATTATGTGCAAAATTTAAACGCTTCTCCAGATAAAATATTTCCGTTACTTTGAAGTTGTTAATGCGTTATATTCTTATGTTGTGAATTCAAAGAGAAAAATAGCCAATGATTTTGAGCAACCAATAATAAACTTCGGATTATCAATATTACGTAATCGATATTCTTGAGCTAACTGTATTAAGGGAGAGGCTTCCAGTGCGAGGAATTTCCCTGTTCCAAAAAGGTAGACCCACATACCCAGGAACGGTGGCTGAACTTCAACCGGCGGATGAAGGATATCGGTGTAGAAGAGTTCTACAAGGAGCAAAGCATACTGTCTAGGTATTGAGCTTACAACGAGGGGTTAGAATTTAATTTGATCAGCTTTGTCCAGAATAGAGGTGTACTGTGGATAAGAGATTAATTTTAGTAGTATTATATGAACTAAACTAAATAAAGGTTGAATTTTAAATGAACAATAAGGATACTAAAAATATTTTGAAGAGAATCATAATTTCTTTGGTTATAGTTGCATTTGCTGTTTTCCTTATTAACTTTTTTTCATATAAAAATAACATATTCAGAATGGTAAGGGGAAATACAGATTTATTAAATCATTCTGTATACTCGGGATTATATGATGAGGCATATAAAATAAGAGGAGTTAAGGATATTTCGGAATACACCACTACTAACGGCAACCTCCTTGTTGACTATTTTTGTTATGGATTTGGATTGGTACCGAGTTCAGCTTATTATGGATTTTACTACAGCGGTGATGGCAAACCAGCAGGATTTCAGGGTGTGGATTATGAACTTATGAAGGAAGGAAATGGTTGGACCCGGTCGGAGAAAGACGGAGACAACTGGTATTATACAGAACAAATATTGGACAACTGGTATTACTTCAAAGCAGGATTTTAGAGATTACATTTATATAAGGCATGTTGTATATACAATTAGTTCGCCTTGAATCTACAAACAGGAGATACATGATGAATCGCATTTTAATCGTCGAGGATGATACCGCCCTAAGCAACGGCATTGTCCTTGCTCTAAAAGATGATAACGCTACCTTTGTGCAGGCGTATGATATTGCTGCCGCCAAGCAACAGCTGAGAAGCAACTTTTTTGATTTGGTGATCTTAGATGTCAATTTACCGGATGGCAATGGTCTTGACCTTTTAGCTGAGGTTCGCCGGACATTGGCGTTACCTGTAATTGTCCTGACCGCCAATGATCTGGAAACGGATATTGTAACAGGTTTTGAGCTTGGTGCGGATGACTACATCACAAAACCTTTCAGCCTGATGGTACTGCGGGCCAGGGTAGGCGTCCAACTGAGAAAGGGCAGACAGCACCTTTCCGCTAGCGTACAGATCGACGCGTTTTCCTTTTCCTTTGAAAAGATGGAGTTTTCAAAGGATGGCAAACTCATTGAACTCAGCAAAACCGAGCAGAAATTGCTCCGGGTCTTGATAGAGAACAGGGGGAAAATCATTTCCCGCTCAGATTTGGTGGACAGGATTTGGACAGACGGGGCAGCGTATGTTGATGAAAATGCCCTGTCTGTTACCATAAAAAGGCTGCGTGATAAATTGGAAAAACTTCCGTCTGCGCCGCACTATATCAAAACGGTTTATGGCATCGGCTACACCTGGGCGGTAAAGTGATATGAACGCTCTTGATTACGCCTGTATCGGGATTGCCATTGCTGCGGTATTCGTGGCTGCGATTGTGATTACCTTTTACCACCAAAGGACCAAGAAAACGCTTGAAAAGATGGGGGACATGTTGGACACAGCTATAAACGGCAGCTTTGCCCAAGGTGTTTTTGATGAATCTGCTTTGTCCGCGGTGGAAGCTAAGCTGGCCCGGTATCTTTCCATCTGTGCGGTATCTTCCCAGAATCTGCTGGCAGAAAAGGATAAAATTAAAGGGCTGATCTCTGACATTTCTCATCAGACCAAAACGCCCATTGCCAATATCCTACTCTATTCACAGCTGCTCAGTGAAAACGAATTACCTGAGGACTGTACCGTTTGCGTGCAAGCCTTGTCAGCGCAGGCGGAAAAGCTGAATTTCCTCATCAGTGCTCTGGTGAAAACATCACGTCTGGAAACGGGTATTATTACGGTTTTACCGAAACCGGAAGCCCTACAAAGGTTACTGGACGAAGCGCGGGAACAAATCAGGCCCAAGGCGGAGGCCAAGGGCATTGCCGTTGTCCTGGAAGATACGGAGAGCAGCGCCTATTTTGACCTGAAATGGACGACCGAAGCAGTTTATAATATTCTGGATAATGCCATAAAATACACCGCAAGGGGCGGGAGTATTACCTTAAAAGTCTTACCCTATGAGTTGTTCTGCCGTATTGATATTACCGACAATGGGATGGGGATTGCCCAGGAGGAACAAAGCCAAATATTCACCCGTTTCTACCGCTCGGGAGCTGCGGTTAATCAAGAAGGCGTTGGCCTGGGGCTTTTTTTGGCCAGAGAGATCGTCTCAGCTGAGGGCGGTTATATCAAGGTGTCATCACAACTTGGCAGTGGTTCTACCTTTTCGATTTTTTTGCCTAGGGAAAAGTAAATCTTGCAAAACTGTTAGATTTCAGACAGATTGTGGAAAGATTGGTTTGGTATAGTCAGTATTGTGGGCAACTGCGATACAGACTATTTTCTTTTGGAGGGAAAACAAAATGACAATACTGGAAACAACGAACCTGAAAAAATATTACGGCAGCGGTGATACAACGGTCAAAGCGTTAGACGGCGTTGACCTCATCGTGGAGAATGGGGAATTTGTGGCCATCGTCGGTACATCCGGCAGCGGCAAGTCTACCCTTCTCCATATGCTGGGCGGGCTTGACCGTCCCAGCAGCGGCACAGTCACCGTTGATGGAAAGGAAATCTTTTTGCTGAAAGACGAAGAACTGACGATTTTTCGCCGAAGAAAAATCGGCTTTGTGTTTCAGAATTATAATCTTGTGCCGGTGCTCAATGTATATGAAAACATTGTGTTACCCATCCAACTGGATGGCAACGAGCCGGACACTGAATACTTGAATCAAATCATCAGAACACTTGGTTTAGAAAGTAAAGTTCATAATCTGCCGAATAATCTCTCCGGCGGTCAGCAGCAGCGTGTGGCCATTGCCCGTGCCCTATCCGCCAAGCCTGCCATTATTCTTGCAGATGAGCCGACCGGAAATCTTGACAGCAAAACCAGCCAGGATGTTCTGGGGCTCTTAAAAGTCACCAGTGAAAAGTTCAGCCAGACCATTGTCATGATTACACATAACGAGGAAATTGCCCAGTTGGCAGACCGCATCATCCACCTTGAAGACGGAAAAATCGTGGGTGGTGAAGGCCAATGATCAAGGTGAAGAACCAAAAAGCGATTCGCAATTTGGCTGACAAGAGCTTTCGGGCCAATAAAGCCCGCAACCTGATTGCCATCATGGCCATTGCACTCACGGCCTTACTCTTTACCACAATTTTTACGATGGGGATCGGAACGGTTGAGGGTATACAGCAGGCCAGCATGCGGCAGGCGGGCGGTGACGGTCATGCTATACTCAAATATATTACCGATGAGGAATTCAACAATGTCAAAGACCATCCGCTAATCAAAGAAATTGCTTATAACCGTATGCTGAGCGATGGTGTGGAAAACGAAGAGTTTTTAAAACGCCGTGCCGAGTTTTGGTATTATGATGATGTGGGGCTGAAGCTGGGATTTTCCGAACCCACAAGCGGACACAAACCTGTGGCTGAAAATGAAGTCATTGCTGACACCAAGACCTTGCAGGTTCTGGGAATTCCCCTTGAGGTGGGCGCACCGCTTACACTGACACTTGAGATCAGAGGCGTCGAGGTGCGGCGCGAGTTTATCCTGGCCGGCTGGTGGGAAAGTGATCCGGTTTTCAATGTGGGAAAGATCATCGCCTCCCGCACCTATGTTGATGCCCACTTGGACGAACTTCAAAACACCTATAAAGTGGATAATTCTTTCACCGGTGCTACTGTCGCCTATATCATGTTTGAAAACAGCAGCAATTTGGAGGGCAAGCTGGAGAAAGTCATTACCGATAGCGGTTATTCACTGGATGAAAATACGCCGAATTATCTGGAACATAATGTGAACTGGTCGTACCTTTCCACAAACTTTGGTATGGACGCGGGCACGCTGATTGCGCTGCTTTCCGGCTTACTGTTGATCGTTTTAACCGGCTATCTGATTATCTACAACATTTTTCAGATTTCAGTTATACGGGATATCCGCTTTTATGGCCTTCTAAAAACCATCGGGACAACTGGGACTCAGATCCGCCGGATTATCCGCAGACAGGCACTGATCCTGTCTGCCATCGGAATTCCGATCGGCCTGATCATCGGCTTTTTTATCGGCAAAGCACTGGTTCCTTTCCTTATGAATAATACCAATTATGCAGGAAGCATGGTGTCCGTATCGCCCAGCCCGCTCATCTTCGCCGGCGCGGCACTGTTCGCGGTCATTACCGTGCTCATCAGCACCTTTAAGCCAGGCCGGATAGCCGCCGCAGTTTCACCGGTGGAGGCAGTACGGTATACGGGCGGCGATTCAAAACAAAACCGCAAACTAAAAAAATCCACGGCTGGCGGAAAGATGCCCCGGATGGCGCTGGCTAATTTAGGACGCAACAAAATAAGAACTGTACTGGTCGTTATCAGCATGTCCTTGAGCCTTGTGCTGTTCAACACGGTGTTCACATTGTCTCGGAGTTTTGACATGGATAAATTTCTTTCTAAATTTGTGGATACCGATTTTCTGATTGCTCATGCCGAGTATTTCCAATACAACTTCTTCGGTCCTGAAAACCAAACCACAGAGAGCTTTATTCAGGCGGTGGAAGCGCAGCCCGGCTTTGAAGAGGGTGGTCGCCTGTACGGCGGCAGAGAGGAACAGTTTGCGACAGAGGACGAAAATAACACAACGAAGCAATATAACCGCAACTCCAATGGCGATTTAATGGCGATGGTTTATGGCCTGGAGGATCTGCCGCTCCACCGTCTGGAGCTTATCGACGGTGAGCTTAACTATGCCAAGCTTGCTACTGGGAAATATATTCTAGAGGGTGTTCAGTTGGATGACAACAGCGTGCCGGAAATGGATACTGCTCATTTTGACGTAGGTGAAACGGTCATGCTGCACAACTACAAGGGTACATCGGATACTTTCGCCGACAGGGAATATACGACGCAGGAGTATACTGTGCTGGGCCACGTGGCCATCAAGTATTATGCCAATTCCGACCGCAACCGCTGGGACTATAATTTTTATCTCCCGGCGGATATCTACAAAACAATGGTAATGCAGCCCGCCGTCATGAGCTATGCCTTCAATGTTTCAGACGATCAAGAAGCGACTATGGAGCGCTTTTTGCAGAGCTACACTGATTCGATGGAACCGGTCATGAATTACACCTCGAAGCTTACCTCCCTCAAGGAGTATTCCGGTATGCAGCGTACCGTTGTCATGATTGGCGGCGCACTCAGCTTCATCATCGGACTGATCGGGATTCTCAATTTTGTCAATGCCATTCTCACCAGCATTTTGACCCGGCGCCAGGAATTTGCTATGCTGCAAAGCATAGGCATGACCCGGAAGCAACTGCGCAGAATGCTGATGTTTGAAGGCTTCTATTACACGCTTGCCACGTGTGCGCTTTCGCTCGTTTTCGGCACGGTGTTTTCACTCTTGATTGTCAAATCCTTCTGTGGTCTGCTGTGGTTTGTCAGTTATCATTTTATTCTGTGGCCGCTTTTAATCGTGCTGCCTTTCCTGATTGTGCTTGGGGTGCTGATTCCTCTGTTATCGTATGCCATGACTGACAAGCAAAGTATCGTGGAGCGGCTCCGGGAAGCAGAATAGTCTCGTATTATCTGTCTTCTGTTTTAAGTTGATATTTTATCGCTGTGCGCAAAGTAATAAAGACAGTGATCGTGCAGTAAAGTCAAGGGACAGCCTGCCAATATGGTGGCTGTCCTTTGGCTTCTTTAAAAGCTCAGTAAATTTATTACTTAAAACCCTTACTATTGGCGAAATTAATATTTATATTGGTGTGTAAAAGATTGTCACGATATTCAGAAAATCTTAAGATTTTAATAAGTAAAAAGCTGTAAAACGGATTTTTGCTTCGCAGTATAATAATTATGGGGATATATACTTAAAAGAAAGAAGATGACGCTTTTGGCTGCAAATATTTTAATAGTTGATGATGAACAATCTATTGCCGATTTGGTTGAAGTTTATCTGACAAATGAGAACTATAATATCTTTAAATTTTATAGCGGCAAGGATGCCCTTAACTGTATTGAAAATGAAAAACTAGACCTCGCCATTTTGGATGTCATGCTCCCCGATGTAGACGGTTTTTCAATCTGTCAGCAAATCCGGGAAAAGCATAATTTTCCGGTTATCATGCTGACAGCCAAAGAAGAAGAAATCGATAAGATTACCGGGCTGACATTAGGTGCGGACGACTATATCACTAAACCGTTCCGCCCTTTGGAACTTATTGCCCGTGTAAAGGCGCAGCTCCGGAGATTTACCAGATATAATTCCTCAGAGCCAAAACAGGAAGAACACTTGATTGCCTTTTCCGGCTTGGTGTTGGACATGGATACCCATGAATGTATGCTGAATGAAAAAAAGCTATCTCTCACTCCTACAGAATTTTCCATTCTTTGGGCCCTTTGTTCCAATCGTGGACGAGTGGTCAGCTCGGAAGAATTGTTCCATGAGGTATGGGGAGACAAGTATTTCACCAATAGTAATAATACGGTAATGGTTCATATCAGGCATTTAAGGGAAAAAATGCACGACAGCGCGGAGCATCCCAAATATATCAAAACGGTATGGGGGGTTGGCTATAAAATTGAAAAGCAAGAGAGATAAAAGAAGGAATGATTATACAAAATTAAAAAGCAAAGTATTTTTTCGAATGCTTCTAATTACAATTGCCGCCGCGTTGACTGTTTATCTATTGCGCAACATCCTGCGTGGACAGATCGGAGATCGTATCGTTTTATTTTTAGTCAACGCCTTTCATTTTAGAAGTTCGGACGCGCAGACAATCTATCAGTTGGTGATTCGCAACAATATGTACATGATCCTTTTTGGTTTAATCCTAATATTTTTAGTTATTTATTCTGTTTCTTGGTTCACAAAATATTTTGATGAAGTCAGCGCTGGAATGGATAAACTTGCTGAGGAATCCGGTGATGAAATTACATTATCACCGGAATTGGATTTTATGGAAAATAAGCTTAATCAGATAAAAAACAACTTGGAAAAACAAAAGAAAGCTGCTCTTGATGCCGAGCAGCGCAAAAATGATTTGGTAGTTTACTTGGCTCATGATATAAAGACACCTCTGACCTCCGTCATAGGATACTTAAGTCTTCTCGATGAAGCTCCTGATATGCCTCCTGAACAGAAGGCAAAATATGTTGGTATTACCTTGGAAAAAGCTTATCGGTTAGAGCAGCTTATCAATGAGTTTTTTGAGATTACAAGATTTAATCTTCAAAGTATTGTTTTGAATAAAGAAAAAATCAATTTACAGTTCATGCTCCAGCAGCTGGCAGATGAATTCTATCCAATGCTGACTCCACAGGAAAAGCAGGTGTCTGTCAATGTGCCTGACGGCCTCACTCTGTGGGGAGATGTAGACAAACTGGCTCGTGTGTTCAATAACATTCTGAAAAATGCGATAGCCTATAGCTATGAAAACAGCGTCATTGACATTTCTGCTAAACAGCAGGACGAAAATATTGTTATAACTTTTACCAATCAGGGAAATCCAATCCCACGACAAAAACTGGAAACGATATTTGAGAAATTTTTTCGGCTAGACACATCCCGTTCTACCAATACAGGCGGTGCCGGGCTTGGACTGGCTATTGCCAAGGAAATCGTAAACGCGCATGGAGGCGATATTTTCGTGCAAAGTAATACAGAAGAAACCGTCTTTACTGTCGTGCTTCCCCAAAAGTAAGAAAAGGACAATTTACCTGCCTAAGTCAGATAGCTTGTCCTTTTGTAATTTAATTAAATAAAGATCTAAAACTTAAAAATGGGTAAAAAACAAAGAACATACCGGCGAATGCGCTGGCCATATAAAAACATGCCTCTTCACGCAGAAGCAAGGGAATTTTTTCGATATTGGTACTTTGGATTGAAACTTTGTCCTGTAATTTTAATAAATGTTCTTTCAGCAGCCTAAAAATTACCCATCCGATTAACGCTCCAAGAGTATTCATCAGTAAATCATCAATATCCGTTACTCTTTTATTGAACAATTGACTCAATTCTATTATAAGAGAGAATGTAATACCGGATAATGCTGTTTTCCATAACACTTCATACTTTTTCCAAATACATGGAAGCATAAATCCAAGAGGTATAAAAAGTAATATATTTTCTATATATGGGCGAATACCCTCTGTAATCCAAAAAAATGGAATCAGATTAATCTCATATTGTGGAAAATTCAACCCCTTTGGGGTTATTATTCCAAAGCTGTTATGAACAATATCACTTATGGAAGGAATACCGGTAACACCTAGCACAACAGTAAGGTAGTACACAAAGATATATACGATTACAATATGTTCAATTGACAGTTTATAGCCAATCTTTTTGCTTTGAGAGGTCAGAAGTATATGGTATGGAATCAATAATGGCAAAGTACTAATAAACCTTGTAATCGACACTATAATTAAAAACATTAAAAACCTAATGATCACTAAATTCACCTCCGTTGTAATCAACATGTTTATTATAGGATGTTTAAAAAAGAAAGGTCTTAATAAAACCTTAAGATATGGTGATTTTCTCCTTAATATGTTTTATTCCCATTTTTACACCATTAAGATGCAGTAGTGCTGCAAGAACATGTATGTCATAGTGAAATTCCAGATACCGTTATAACGAGGCAATAAGATGTCCCCCGCCTCGTTGTAACGGTGTGTAGTAATTGCTATCGCAATCACTTCCGATGTTATAAGAAAATCTTAAGAAGTTCATAAGATGGAATTCCAATATAGCTCCTTGTTCTGTAGTTGAATAATATCAGCACAGAATAAGGAGCTGTTTTATTATGGTACGAAAAGTAAAAAGGAAAAAGTCAGGAATACGCATATTTGCAGCACTTCTGTTGACGGTTGTCATTGCTGCTTTGGCTTACAACTCTATCATTGCTCCAGGAAACCATAAAATATTTGAGAAAGAATATGATGGTAAAACCTCGTCATATTCCTCTTTAAAGATAACACCCGATCCTTCTGTTTCTATATCTTCAGACAAGCTGAACAGTCCTAATGCGATTCTGCTCCGGCTAAAAGATCATACCATCCTGATGCAAAAAAACAGCGAAGAAAAAATCTACCCGGCTTCTTTGACTAAAATGATGACAGCCATTGTTGCGATAGAAAATTTACGTGATCTGAAGGAAGAAATCAAACTTACCAATTCTACGTTTCCGGGACTATACAAAGCAGATGCATCAATGGCAGGTTTCCAGCCGAGTGAGCAGGTCAAGGCAATCGATCTGTTATACGGGGTAATGCTGCCAAGCGGTGCGGAGTGCTGTATTGGACTTGCTAATCAGATTGCGGGATCAGAGCAGGGATTTGTAAAGATGATGAATCAAAAGGCGGCAGATCTTGGTATGGAGAATACCCATTTTGAAAATGCGATCGGACTTCACAATGAAAACCACTACACAACAGTCAAAGATCTGGCTGTTCTTTTGAGTTACGCGCTGCAAAACGATACTTTCCGGGAAATTTTCACTTCATCCCATCATTCCACACAACCCACTAATAAGCACCCTGGAGGGATAACCTTTTACAGTACCATGTTTGAAGACCTCAACAATCAAAACATTATTGATGGGGAAATTTTAGGGGGAAAGACTGGATATACCGATGAGGCCGGTCTATGTCTCGCGAGTCTCGCCAAAGTGGGTAAACAGGAATATATTCTGATTTCAGCCGGTGCCAAGGGAAATCACAAATCCGAACAATACAATGTTACTGATGCTTTGGCTGTATACAACAGCATAAGAAAATAATAAGTTCTTCATAAGGATGTATTGTTATTTAAGAGCACAATGCAAACGGAAATAAATCGGGGAAAGGCCCCAATTTGTTTTTTACCTCTAAAAATATTTGCCGTAGTTAATATTTTATATACAAAGATGGTTTATTATGTATAAATTACTTCCCGATAGCCGATCTAGAAAGAGAGGGACTATTGATATTTTTTCAACAAAATTTTCTCGGGAAGTGAGGATTTGACTTGAAAAAGCAGACGCAAGAACAAGACCAGCGTATTAGTGAATTAGAAGTACTTCGAAAATCACAGCAATTCCACCAATTGATATTAGATAATGCCTACGATCTTATCGCTATTCATAAACTTGCCGATTTAAGCTATGAATATGTAAACCCCGCCACGATAAAAGTATTGGGCTATTCTCAAGAGGAACTATTAGCCCAAAGCCCCCTGGATCTCATCCATCCCGATGATATAAACCGGGTTATGAAGAGACTGAAAGAAATCCTCCCCAAGGGTGAGGGGCAGGATAAATATCGTTACCGCAAAAAAAACGGGACTTACGTCTGCTTGGAAGTAGCCGCTACCATTTTGCCGCGTGAAAACGATGACACCGCCATGATCATAATATCCCGCGATATAACCGACCAGGAGCAGGCCGAAACAGCCCTCCAGCGCCAGGTGGATTTCCAAGACCTCCTCCTGGAGATATCTGAAAATTTTGCCAGTATTGCTGTTGATGATATTGATGATATGATCAACACTACCTTGCGAATGATTGGTGCATTTGATAATAATGACCGCAGTTACATCTGCATGCTTTCCGATGACCGGCACACTATAAGCAATATCTACGAATGGTGTGCGGAGGGCATTGCAGCGGAAATGGATAGACTTCAGGGTTTGTCAGTCAGTGTTTTGCCATGGTGGAATAAGGATTTTCAGGATTTGGAACAGATATCTATTCCTCCCGTGACCGGTCTGCCAAAAGCAACTCAAACCGAAATAGAAATCCTGCCAACTGAATCTGTCCAGTCTCTAATCGTAGTTCCCATATTTCTCGAAGATAAAATTATCGGTTTTCTGGGAGTTGATTCCGTTAAGTGTGAAAAAATATGGTCCAAAGAAAATGTCATTACTTTTAAAACAGTAGCCCAACATATTGCCAAAGCTTGGCGACGCAAGAAATTTACGAAGGCTCTCCAGGCCTCTGAAAATTATTACAAGACCATTTTCGAAAATACTGGAGCGGCGACAATGATAATTGAAGAGGATATGACCATAGTCATGGTTAACGAGGAATATGAAAGGCTATTAGGTTATGCGAAGGAAGATCTAATAGGTATGAAATGGACAGATTTAATCCCGGATAAGTCGGTTGCCGCGATGAAAGAATATCATCGTCTGCGTAGCATCGACCCTTCTGCCGTGCCGCATAAATATAGCACTTATTTATTAGACAGGCAGGGCAAGTATAGAGATGGTTTGGTTGCTGTAGATATTATCCCCGGAACAAAAAAGTCGGTAGCCACCTTTATTGACTTTACGGAGTTCAACCGCATTGACCGAGCGCTCAAAGCTATCAGCGCTGTTATGGAAGCAATCATCCACACGGTAGATGAAGAAGAATTACTGCAAAGAGTCTGCCAAAAGATAGTTGAAGTGGGCGGTTACAGTCTGGCCTGGGTGGGTTATGCGCGGCAGGACCAGCAGCAAAAGGTGCAGCCTATTGCCTATGCTGGCACTAATGGTGCTTATCTATCCAAGCTTAACATCGCTCTCCAAGATCCGAAGCGTGGACAAGGTCCCACTGGTCAGGCCATCCGAACCGGCAAGCCCGTGATCTCAAGGGACTTCAAACAAGATGAAACTTTTAAACCCTGGTTAAAAAATGCTCTTCGGCGGGGGTTTAAATCCAGTATGGACATTCCGCTCATGGCAGATAATAAGGCCTTTGGAGTATTAAGCATATATTCAAATCAAACCGATGTATTTGATAACGAGGAACAAAAACTACTCCTGGACATGGCCAATAATCTGGCTTATGCCATCATTTCGTTAAATACCCGTTTAGAAGGAAATCAAACCGCCCAGCAACTTGAGATGAGCCTGGAGAAAATGCAGCGAATTCTTATGCAGGCGGTAACTTCGCTGGGTAACGCCTTAGACATAAAAGATCCCTATACCACCGGGCACCAGAAAAAGGTAGTCCGTCTGGCAGTTGCCATAGCTGAAGAATTGGGACTCTCTAAAGGTCAGATCGAAGGGATCTCAGTAGCGGGCAATCTACATGATATTGGGAAAATAAATGTACCCAGTGAAATATTGAGTAAACCCGGCAAATTATCGGACTTAGAGTTTGCCATGATCAAAACCCACTGCCAGACTGGCTTTGAAATAATAAAAGAAATAGAATTTCCTTGGCCGGTGGCTGAGGTTCTGTTGCAGCATCACGAAAGGATGGACGGATCCGGTTATCCGCGGGGACTAATCGGGGATCAATTGCTGTTGGAGTCCCGCATCATGGCAGTGGCGGATGTGGTTGAAGCCATGGCTTCACACCGGCCCTACCGGCCCGCCCTGGGTATAGACATAGCCCTGGAGGAAATCTCGAAGAATAGAGGAATTCTTTATGATCCTGACGTGGTCGATGCTTGTTTGAGGGTATTCTGGGCAAATGGTTTTAAGCTGACATAGTGATGACTCGCCATTTATGATCGAGGGCATGGGCCAGCAGGCGTGGTTCGGGATTAACCGCCACTGGCTCGCCCACAATCTTCATGACCCCAAGATCAGAATAGCTATTGGCATAAGAGCGGCTTGCCTGCCAGTCTACCGATTCCCACGCAATCATCTTTTTTAAGTTATCTAGTTTGCTCTCCCCTTCAACGACATATGGTTTCTTATTGTGATCAAAAATCCCGTTCCTAAAAGCCATTTCAGTACCGATGACTATATCAATTCCCAGATATTTTGCTACAACTTGCAGAAGCTCGGTATATGCTCCAGAAAGCAAAATACAGCAATACCCTTGGGAAATTGAATCCTCCAGCTCATTTAGTACAACAGGGTTAAACAAAGCTGCCATACCCTCATATGCATCCTCAAAAAAATCAATTATTTCTTGGTGTGTCATCTTACGGAAGATACGATTGAAACCTACTACAGCTGGATATCTAAATCTTTCCCGGGACAAAAGACCGATCTTGTAACAAAACCACAAAGGCATGATTGATATATACATAAGCATGTAACTTATTCGGGAACGGTTCTGTTGATTCCATTCTTTGGCTAGTGCAGGCAGGGTATCACTCATAAGCAAAGTCCCATCGAAATCAAAAATCGCCAACTTCATACATGACCTCCCGATTGTCATCATTTGCTGCTTCCCTCTATATCCTATTATACCAAATATTCTCAACCTCATCAGATTAAAATGGCATAACTTCTGGTTACTTCCTTGAGTTTGTTAACCTGCAGACGTATTTCAAGCCCATGAATAATGAATGACCAACACTACGCAAACAGAGGTTGATCATTTAATGGGTTTTCTTCAGTTAAAGAGAAAGGGAATTATTTGAACCAGCCTTTCATTTTGAATCCTATCAACATACCTGAAGCGACTCCTAACATGACGCCCCACACCGTGAAATATCCCCAGTGCCAGGTAAGTTCAGGCATATAATCGAAATTCATGCCGTAGATCCCAACGATGAAGGTCAGAGGAATGAAGATGGAGGCTATGATGGTTAGGGTCTTCATGATGGTGTTCATGCGGTTGGAATTTAAGGATACATAACTGTCGCGCAGATCGGCGGTTACCTCACGATTGGACTCGATCACTTCGCTCTGTTTGAGCAGGTGGTCGTCGATGTCCCGGAAATAGAAGCGCTCTTCCGGGGGGATCTCTAGTCGTTCGGAATTCAGAATACGGTACAGCAGTTCGCGCATGGGTACTACGATGTGGCGCAAGGCATGCAAACGACTCCTGATCTCGTAAAGGTCTTCAATGAAATTGGAACCGGGTTTGATAATTTCGGTCTGATCCACCTGTTCTTCTATCTTTTCGATGCTGGGGAAGTAATCGTCAACGATTTTATCCATAATCAGGTAGCAGACGTACATGGGACCTCGGGTCAGAGTAGTTTCCAGCTCTAATTTACGTTCGCTGACTATTTCTATCTCCCGGGAAGGAAAGAGGTGTACAGTGACTAGAAAATTATGACTTACAAACAAGTCCACTTCTTCGGGTTTTAGGCTGTCCGGGTTTAGATTATGGAGCACAAAGAAATTATAACCGTCGTAATAATCGACCTTGGGACGCTGCAATAGCTGGAAGCAGTCTTCAATGGCCAGGGGATGAAAAGCAAAATGGGTTTTTAGCAGTTCAGCCTCTAGGTCAGTGGGCCGGTCAAAATCTACCCAAAACCATTTAACATCCGGCTCGGCCAAACGCTCGAGGGGTACATCCTTAATAACTTTTAAATCATTTGTAACCAGTAGGGAACGAAGCATAGGAAGAAGATCCTCCTTAATTTTTTCGTGCAGCTAAAACCAATTACCGATAAACCTCAATTTACCAATCATCATAGCACATTTGGTCACGATATCCCAAAAATATAAGGTGGCACGGCTGGAATATCAGTACCCCCCAAAAATAAAGGATCAACCCTGTTCTATTTAGAAGTTGATCCTTACTATTTACTTGTTAAGCCCCATTCATTATGACGTTAGAATAGCCCTGTTCATTCCGTAAAGAGATTTAGAATTAGTTTCATCTTTACAAAGTGTAATGCTTTTCCTCCCACCATCCAAATGCCACCCGGGCCGCTGCTGGTTCTTCAATTGTTTCCGGGTTGGATAAGAAAACGGTTAGATTTCCTCCCGGTGCAAAAATATATTTCCCATCTTCCTCAAATACCTGGGTTGTTCCGGGATCAGTCCTGCGGACAAAAGCCTTAACACCACCAGTTGGCTCACCGGTAACATTATTAGCCTTTAACAGCTGAACCCGGGGAGTGGGAGACGGACTCAAAGCCAAATTGGCAGGAGTAATAAGGGTTTCCGCGGTGGGAGTTCCGGGCAGGTTGGCATTAAACCAGATCTGGGCCCTGAGGGGAGAAGCCCCTAGCAGTTCGGTAATGGTCCACACATTGACAAACAGGTAAACTCCCGAACCAATTGGGTTAAATAGGCCAGCCCAAGCGCTGGTGCCCTCCCCCAGAGTAAGATCGTCGGCGTAACCTACGAAGTATTTGCCCGCAAATGACTTGGCTAGGGGATTAGGGATACTTATCACGGTTCTATACGGTTTTTTGGATGATTTCTTAGGCAATTTTTTCTGCACATCCACACCTCCTTGATTTTTTGCCATACAAGCTTACACGGTACAACTTGGGCAAAAACTGCTGCCTAGTTATATAATACGGGGCAGAACAATAGATTGCGCATAAGGTATCGTGGTAATTAAATCAAAAGGAGGTAGGAATTGAACGTTCGGGGATTATAAAATAGGTAAAAAGGCCAACGCTAGTTAAAATAGCTGTTGCCCCCAGACCGTCAAAAAAGCTTACCCAAGGGCACTACTGATGTTCGCTTTGCGAACCAATAATGTTGCAATAGCGGCGTTATTAACGAAAGTCCGTTCAATCAACGTACTAGTTACGGGGACATTCCTATTCAGTGGTGTGTCCCCATACCTTACTCGCCTCAATCACGGACTTTCATTAATGCCTTGCTCTTGCAATATTAATCGTACCGCAAGCGGTACATCAGTAGTACCCTTGGGTGAACATTTTTGTTCGGTCTGCCTTTATTAACATCATAAACAAAAGATTAGAAAACAAACAATTGATTATTGATCAATCAGATCCATAAATTGTTCAAAACCTTCTGGATCTCCTTGTTCTTCTGGAATGGGACGCTTGAATGCCAGTACATCCGGGTGTTTTTTATCTACGGTTCGTTTGAAGGTTATTGTGGCCCCAGTTAGGATTAATTTCGGGGCAGTATTGTCTGCAAAGTCATATTCGCGATCAATTCTGGAGATTTCGTCCAGCGCGATAGTGCGGATAATCATCTTGCCGCTGGTGAAGAGGCAGGCCACTACAATAACGTTGCTCATAAGGTAAACGTGTTCTTCCATATAGTATCTTTGCACCCATTGATTGGGACCGTGATAATATTTGAACCAGGCTCTGAGTTCTCCCGATTTTAGCAGACGTTCCCGCAGGGGAGGAAAGTTGGTCTCGCTTTTATAGAGCTGTGCTTCAATCAATTGTAATTGTTCTTCCATATAAATCTCCTCCAACAAGTAATTGCATTTGGAAGCCTAGGGTCTTATACCTATGTCTATGATACCAGAAACATGCATTAATAATAGCAAAGCATTAAAGAAAATGAAAACTATCACAATTGTTGACCTTTTATTGATTCTAGAATATATTATAGGTACCAGGAAATAATGCTAGTTAGAGTACTGGTAGTTATCCTGAGACTGGGAATGGGAGAAAAAAGTTCTTTTCCTGAGCTCATGAAAAGTTACCCGACAGTCATACCGATTTAAGGTGTTGCTGTAAAAGCCCTGGTTATGAAATAAGCGGCAGCTTAGGAGTAACGCCAGGGGAAAGGGATCAGGCAGTGAGAAGGAGGATAAGCAGACATTTTTCGCACCACCCCCTTAATTGAAAAGTATTGCCAGATACCCATTAGTTAAGAGGGAAAAACCAGAATAAGATGTCAAATTAGGTGCAAGCGCCAGCTGCAATCTAAGGCAAGAGCCAGACACAATCAGGGTGATAATTTAAAAGGAGGTACGGCTTGAATGCTGAGTACCACGCAAAAGTAAAGGGCCAACGCTATTTCATATAGATGTTGGTCCTTTTCTTTTGCGCCACTTAATGGCTTTAATGTCTGGCGATGCACGGGAATGTTATAATAGAAGAAGAATACTAACGTCAATTGAAGGTCGGGGAGTGACTGGTGGCTTTTTCCAGGAAACTAGAATTAGATACTATAAAGAAAATGATTTCGCTTTATTGTCAGGCTAAACATGGCGGTTCTGACCAAGAGCTGTGCCCGGAGTGTAGTAAGCTTTGCACCTATGCCAAGCAGCGGATGGATAAATGTGTTTATGGGGATAACAAACCCGTATGCTCTCAGTGTCCGGTACATTGTTATAAACCTGCCATGCGTGAAGAAGTTAAAAAGGTAATGCGCTATGCTGGACCACGAATAATGTGGCACAGCCCAATACTGACAGCTCGATATATGTACCGCAAAAGGTTCAAGAGCAGCACCCATTGAGGGTGTTGCTGAGAGTGTCGATAAAGGCAGGCCGAGAAAAAAAGTTCAAGAGCAAGGCATTAATGAAAGACCGTGATTGAGACGTACATAAGTACGTTGATTGAACGGGCTTTCGTTAATAACGCAGCTATTGGGCTTTTTTGACGGTCTGAGCAGCAACCATTGAGGGTGCTGCTCAGTATCTATAGCTATTTTAGCTGGTCAACATAAGCATGCAGGGAATCCTTAGTTGTCGGACCGACGATATAATTGACGATCACGCCTTGTTTATCAATTATATAGGTAGTTGGCATACTGGTGATGTTGTAAGCATTGGCAGCTCTGCTTTGGGTGTCCAGTAAAACTGACAGGGAATACCTATTATCAGTTATGTATTTACGGACGGTATCGACCGTTTCTCTGCTGCCATCAGTTAAATTAACTGTAAGTAATACCGCATCAGAGCCGCTGGCAAATTGTTGAGCGGTTTTGTTCAGTGCGGGCATTTCTGCTTTACAGGGTGTACACCAACTAGCCCAGAAGTTCAAGACAACTACTTTTCCCCTATAATTAGACAAATTGACGGCTTGCCCATTCAGGTCATTCAGAGTAATCTCGGGGGCTAGTTTCCCTTTGGCGGCCTTTGGGGAACTGGCACTAGTATCTGGGGATAAATTTTGCTGTGATTGCTGGTCTATATTCGAAACTTTATTGTGGTCAAAGTAGATCGAGCCCACCAGTAAAAACAGAACCAAGAGCAGAATCCAGATCATTTTGCTATTATTATTTTGCATAATACATTTCCTCCCGCGCTAAAGTTGCCAAAAACCTAGATAAGCAAAATTGCCAGTGAACAATAGTGATCCTGCCAGTACCAACATCAGACCCGATACAATGCTAATGATGCGGCTGTACTTCTGTATTCCGCGTAAGACATTCTTGGCAGCATCAAAAAGGATGGCGCTCAGAATAAACGGAAGTCCCAGTCCGAGTGAATATAGCAGGAGCAAAATTATCCCCTGTGCAATTGAATCGGCATTGCCGGCCAGCAGCAGAGCCGAGCCCAGAAAAACACCAACACACGGAGTCCAACCGAAAGCAAAGACCATTCCGAAGATGATCGATTTCACGAAATTCAGTTCCTTGAAATCATAGTTAAAGCGCTTATCCACGTTCAGAAAGCCCAGCTGAATTATGCCAATAAAATTTAGTCCCAGTATAACCATGATTATTCCACTAATCCTTCGGAAAATGTCAATATGCTCTTTGAAAAAAATGCCCAGGGTGGTGGCGGTTGCACCCAATATTACAAAAATTAATGTAAATCCCAGCACGAATGCAATAGAATTCACCAGCAGTCTGCCTCGCCTTATATCCTCTTCTTCTGCGACAGCAGCCAGATAAAAGAAATAAATGGGCAGCATGGGCAGGATGCAGGGGGAAATAAAGGTTAATATCCCCTCCAGAAAGCTCAGTATATACGGAAAGTTACTCAAATAACCTTAACTCCTTTGTGATAGTTTCCTAGTCGTTTCTATAATATCATTTTTACCCTAATGTGAGAATGTAGCTTGCGCGGGTCCGTTCCTCCGGGATTCCAAAAATAACCTTTGACATTAACGCAGCGTCAAGGTTTATAGTAGTTTTAGTAACCTGTCACCCGAATTCTGCAGAGTTAGGGCTGACAGGTTACTAGCAGGAGGTGAATACATGGAATATACGGTACAAAAACTTGCTCAGATGGCAGGTATCAGCAGCAGGACATTGCGTTATTACGATGAAATTGGAATACTGAAGCCTGTCCGCATCAACTCATCAGGTTATAGGATATATGGTCAGAGTGAAGTTGATCGACTGCAGCAAATTCTCTTTTATAGGGAACTAGGATTAGAGCTGAATAGTATCAAAGAGATCGTGACGGCACCGACCTTTGACAGTGCGCAAGCCTTGCATGAACATCGCACCAAGCTTTATGAGAAAAGAGCGCAATTGAATGATCTGATCGCCAACGTGGAAAAAACTATTGCAGAAACAGAAGGGAGAATTAAGATGAGTGATAAGGAAAAATTTGATGGCTTCAAGCAGAAGTTAATTGAGGACAATGAAAAGAAATACGGCCAGGAAATCCGGGAAAAATATGGGGATGATACGGTTAATAGGTCTAATCAAAAAGTTCAGGGTATGTCCCCGGAACAATATGAAGAGTCCAACCGACTGAGTGCGGAATATATGGAAAAGCTGCGGGCGGCGTTTGCAGCCGGTGATCCAGCCGGTGAATTAGCTCAAAAGGCGGTTGACCTGCATCGCCAGTGGTTAAGCTATTTTTGGGATGGTTACAGCCCGGAGGCCCATCTAGGTCTGGCCCAAATGTATGTAGACGATGAAAGATTTACCGCTCATTATGATGCGCAGCAACCGGGAACAGCGGCTTTCCTGCGCGATGCAGTCCGAATTTATGTAGGCGCGAAGTAGAAGAATACCAGCTGAACACCATTGCCTAATCCACTCGGTGAGGTTCCTGTTAAGTAAGGGAAATAGAAAAGGGGAGCGATCGTTTTGAAGAAAGTTATTCTGGCGAGCTTGATTATAATTATAGTTTTCTTGGCTGGCTGGCAGGGATACAGCTGGAGAAATAGTCTGCTAGGTCAATCAGTGACGCCCCAGCCGGAGAACAACGAAACGATCGCTCCTCCTGCTCCCAATGAGCCAAACAGCCCACACCAGCCTGTCCCGGCAAGAGTGTTAGATATCCTGGGGGGGTCAGATAAGCTGACTTCCCAGCAATGGATAGTTATGCAGCAATGGCGCAGTAGTGTTAAACAGAGCGCAACTGATAACCCAACCACGGTTTTTATTAACGGGAGCGGTGCAAAACCTGAGGTGGCACTCACCTTTGATGATGGCCCTGATGATGAAATAACCCCGCAGGTATTAGATATTTTGCGTGAGTATCGAGTTACCGCCACATTTTTCTTCAAGGGTAATCAACTGGACAATTATGCAGGGGTGGTCAAACAGGCTTATACGGCTGGAAATTTGATTGCCAGCCACGCATACAGTCATCAGGAATTAGATAAGATGAACCAGACCGATATAGACAAGGAAATTGCAGCCAGTGATCGTGTTTTCAAGCGAGTAATTGGGGTTGTGCCGGCCATGATCCGACCACCGTTTGGATCGATTAACCAGGATGTATTAGATGTTTGCCAGAAGCAGCAGGAAAAGATAATCCTCTGGTCGATTGATACCCTGGATTGGTCTGAGCCCGAGCCTGAACACATCGCTAAAAATGTATTGGATAATGTAAGACCAGGGGATATCATCCTCATGCACAGCGTCCAAGGCCGCGAGGCTACCGTACAAGCTCTGCCGCTGATAATTAAAGGTCTGCAGGCCAAGGGTTATGCTATGGTGAACTTATCCGAATTGCTGACGATACCGGCTTATAAAAACTAATCGACTTTCTTTTCTGCTTGTAATATTTGCAGAAGGTCATGAGCAAAAAAATCCCATCCATAGGCTGACTTAGCCTATGGATGGTTAAAAAATATAGATTGTATGGAAGACATAAATCGTAATTATTTAAATAACTCCATTACTCTTAAAATCAACTATCTGGTTCTGGGAATATCCAGCCAGCCTTAATACCTCGTAGTTGTGCTCACCTAAGGCAGGAAATGTTAATTTGGCTTCCCCAGGGGTTCCAGATAATTTGATGGCTACCCCGGTCAAGGGTATGTCTCGGCCCGAACCTTTGAAATTGGAGAGTTTCAGGATCATGTCTCGATCAATGACCTGCGGATAATCACACATCTCCTCCATAGTCAATATCGGAGTGAAGCAAATATCACTGTGGGCAAAAAAATCGACCCATTCATCGCGAGTTCTAGTAAGCATGATGGTCCGGACATCGGTTTGCATATCCTGCTGCAGAGCGGTATTCCACTGGGGTTTGATATATTCGGCACGGTCGATTTTTACGCAAAATTCGGCCCAGAATTTATCCTCCACTGCTCCCAGACTTACATATTTGTCGTCCTTGGTCTGATATACATTATAACAGGCATAACCGCCAGTCAAAACATCATTACCCATATCCGGAAGTCGGCCCCAGCCCGCCCATTCTCCCAAGGTATAAGCCAGAAGACTGATCGAACAGTCCAGCATAGCTATATCACACAGCTGGCCTTCGCCTGTCTTTTCACGGCTGGCCAGAGCCAGGAGGATGGCTATCACTGAGTAGAGTGTGCCTCCGGCGATGTCCGCTATCTGCACCCCGGACATGGCCGGCCGGCCCTGGTATACTCCGGTTAGTCCGGTTACGGCTGCCAGGCTTAAATAATTTAGATCGTGACCGGCAGCATCCCGTAGAGGTCCGGTCAAACCATAGCCGGTAATTGCGCAATAGATGATACCCTTGTTTATTTTCTTCAAATTATCGTAATCGAGCCCCATCTTTTTCATAACCCCAGGCCGGAATTGGTCGACCACCACATCTGCTTGGGCTACCAACTTTCTGAAAATCTCTTTGCCGGCATCCTGCTTGAGGTCTAAAGTGATACTCTTCTTGTTGCGGTTCACGGTAGGGAAACGAGCGCTCTCTCCTTCGACGACTGGGGTCAAGGTGCGGCCGAGATCTCCGCCTTTAGGATCCTCAACCTTAATGACCTCCGCTCCGAAATCAGCCAAAATCTGGGTGCAAAACGGCCCGGGGAGGTATCTGGACAAATCTAATATTTTGATACCTTCTAAAGGTAAGCTCATTATAAATCCTCCTTCCCAATTATTTAACGAGCCCCAAAACTGCGAAGTCTTGAGGCTGATAATAAAAAACTAATAGTGCTCATTAATTTTAAAAAGGTCCCTGGCACTACAAAGAGTGCCAGGTTATTTTAGAGCGTCACAAGGGTGCATACTGTCATACTTCCATGCAAGCGGCAGGCAGCGTCAGTTTTGAGACATCTTGTAACCCCATCGACATTACACCTTACGGATAACATCTAATTTATCCTAGGGTAAGAATATCCCTTCGGGATCGACTACCTTGTAGAGCAGTTCCAGATCATTGTAGGTCGGGGGCTTGGTTTCGCCGATCACCCTGGAGATGTTTAGTTTGAACATACAGTTATACTGGACCTGCTCCGGGGTGAAGCCAGGATGGACCGTTTCCAGATAGATAACTCCATCCTCGTCGAACTTAAATACACCCATGTTGGAGATTACCGCATATGGGCCTCCCCGAAAGGCCTTATTGTAAACTTCCTTCTTATGAACAAATTCACCGTCAGGCCATTTAGGAATCCGCCATCCCGGTGAAGTGATATAGCTGCAGCGTTCTACCCAGCGACGTTTCTCCTGAACCATAATGAAAACGGTTCTCTTGGCCAGAGCATTAATATCGGCATTGCCGCCGCTGCCAGTCAGGCGTTTGCCGATAGGGGAGTAGCCACCCATGGCGGTGGTATTGACACTGCCATACTGATCAATTTCTGCACCTCCCAGGAAAGCCATATCCACTTGACCCCTTCCCAGTTGGCCGAAAACATCCCACAAGCCGTTGGCAATCGAAGCCTGATAGTGACAGCGGGCGTCACCTACCGAGGTGGGCAAATCAATGGGGCGGCCATCGACACTGCCGGCTTCATATATGCATACCGCATTGGGTGCATTGGTTTTTTGCGCCAACATGATCGCCAGCATGGGCAGTCCGGTGCCTGCAAAGACTACTTCACCGTCAGTAACCTGTCTTGCTGCCGAGACAGCCAGAAGGTCGATAGGTTTGAATTCGCCGACTTTCGCATATTCATTACTAGCCATTATCTCGACCCCCTTTTCACCTTTTGGGAATAACCGAGTGCAGCGCTGGCCTTAAGAGTTTCCAGACGGCTGACGCCGAGTTTATCCAAATACTCTTGATGATCTTTAACCCCGAATATCCATTCTTGAGCCCAGAGATCAAAACCCTTCTGGCTGCGGGTTGTATTGAAGAAATTCTTGATAAATTCTCCATCAGCTTCGTAGTTGCCGTAACAGCCGGTCGGATGTCCAGCCCAGGGAAGCTCAACTACATAATCAACCAGGTGGGGTGGGATCAGGTTGTGCTCCGGCTCGCGGCGGATGAATTCTTCAGGAACTATCTGTTCGGCGATGACAATTAATTTGTCAGCGGCTTTCATGGCTTCTTCATCAGCATATTTTTGGCCCAATACTCTTACGGTGCCTTCCGAACCCACCATTTGAACGTGCG